>MLJW01000046.1_pt1 | contig 173241 bp, 167 predicted proteins | sample 888231 | NCBI WGS metagenome assembly MLJW01 (sample SAMN05788063, study PRJNA343431) | mine drainage metagenome | isolation source: sample collected from the inflow into an acid mine drainage treatment plant... | place: Germany: Lusatia, lignite mining district | reverse complement strand
GCCGTTTGATCCGACTGTCGCGCTCATCAGGTTCGGCCTGAATAAGGCTCATCCCAATAAGCTGCTGCAACGGGCCATTCAGTGATTGTCTGGATACTCCAAGTATTTTCAATAAATCGTTCACGGATAGACTTGGATTCCGACCCACAAAATACAGTATGCGGTGATGTACCCGAGAAAGCCCATGCGATTCAAGAATTGCATCTGGACGGGCAATTACGGCGCGGAATGCAAAATGCAACAGCACCAATGCCTGGTTAAGTTCGTCTTCTCTGGCGAGTAGTGATGGATTATTTATATCAGCCATGTTGACATATTATACAACTGAAGGTAACTTAAATATATCAACTATGCTGATATATATATGCTCGTGATGTGCATTCCCAATATTTCAAATACTTATATATAGAGATATATGAATACGGACTCAATTAATGGTCGCAACATGGACAACTCGTCTGCGCGCGTGGCGCTGATGCTCGGCAATTTCGTCATCGGCCTCGCCATCGTCGGTATTGCCGGCATGTTGTCCGATCTAGCCAAAGGACTCGACGTGACCATCCAGCAAGCTGGTTTCCTCGTTACCGCAGGCGCAATTGTCCTCTGCATCGGCTCGCCGCTCACTGTTTGGGCAGCGAGCACGCTCGATCGTCGAGTCCTTCTTACCAGTTCGCTTTTCATCGTCGCGCTTGGGCATTTCGCCTCCGCGTTTGCCCCAAACTATGGCGTTCTGCTCACCTTGCGCGTGCTAATGTTGATAGCGGCAGCACTCTTCACTCCCATCGCCGCAAGTACGGTGGCGATGATAGTCTCGCAAACCGAGCGCCATGGCGCCATCACTTTCGTTTTTCTCGGCTGGTCGCTTTCTGTGGCCGTTGGCCTGCCTGCCGTCGCTTTCCTGGCTGCGCATGCCGGGTGGCAGATAACGTTCGCGGCAATGGGCGTCGGGCTGCTTGCGTGCGCGATGCTTGTTTTCCACACATTGCCGTCCGGCCTGCGTGGCGCGCCGATCTCGTTCAGCAGCTGGGGGATGTTGGGACGCAACCAGTTTGTGGTAACCCTGCTTATTCTCACTGCGGTACAGATCGCTGGCCAGTTCGTCGTCTTCACCTATCTCGCCCCCCTCCTAAGCCGGCTCGCAGGCGCCGATGTTGCGGCGATCAGCATATTCTTCTCCCTCTTCGGCGTGATGGGCTTCATCGGCAATGTGATCGCAACACGGCTGGTCACAAAGCTGGGGCCGTTCACTACATCCGGCCTTGCGCTGCTTTCCATTTTTCTGGGCTTCACATTGTGGAGCCTCGGCGTCGGCACGCTTGTCGTGATGGGGATGGGAGTGGCTCTGTGGGGTTTAGGATTCGCGGCAATCAACTCCATGCAACAGGCTCGCCTCATCGGCGCCGTTCCAGCACTGGGCAGCGCCGCTGTGGCGCTCAATACCTCGTCCGTCTATGTCGGGCAGGCGATCGGCTCCGCGCTAGGTGGCTTCCTTTTCGCCCAAGACCTTCCTCGCGCGCAAGGCTACGCGGCGATGATCCTCTTCGGCTTGAGCTTGGCGCTCCTGGCGACAACCCGTGATACACCCCGTTAAAACGAGATGTATCCTGCTTTATTCAGGTTTCCCTGGTGCGGCTGGCGAAAAGTCGAAGTAATACTCTACTGCCAACACGTTGTCAGGAGCAGTTGCGTAAGCTTCTTCTGGTGAAATTGTCAGTAATGAAATAAGGAGCATTAATCGGAATTTGTTTGCCTGCCTGATCGCAGACGCAATCAGTAGCCTTCAAGAAAAAGCATGATGGGGCGCTAAGTGCGTATGGCTTAAAAACTAGTGCCATATAAGGCAGCCAAATGGATCCGGTCCTTCACTGTGCAACCCACATATGGCGTAGTTCCCTTCTCCATATTCGCCGCTTATCTGACTTAGCTTGTTATTCTCGAAAGTCAGTGTGACTTCGTTATGGCCAACGGGGAGCATTAGCGGAATAGGGACAATCGCAAAGACCACAAGTCCTCGCCACGCAATATCACGGTTGTACGTCAAACGATCTTGCCCGTCTTTCACGTCACGTGATTTTGGTTCACCCCAGATTGCGCGAATATCTTCAATTGTCGTGGCCCCTCCCTCCCTTTGCTTGCATGTTGAGAAGACGCCAATTTCTTTTGTGGGGCAAGGATTCCCGTAAGGGGCATCAGGTGTTGCAACTTTAGTAGTTGAGGTCTTTGTTACGACTGGCCCAACTCCAATACATCCTGCAAGAAAGAAGGATGTGAAGATTGGGAACAAAACTGTTTTCATGGTGAGATTAAATCAAAGTTAAATTAATTGATGTCCATTTCAAACTGCGAATGTCCGATTCTGGCTCAGATTGTGTAAAACATAGCGAAAGTGTATACGTCGTCGCAAATGGCAAGGTTAACGGCCAAAGGTGCTGGCTGTTTTGGATGCCATAATAACTGAGATTGATTATGCGTAGATATTGCAGGTTATGAGGGAGAAGCCGAGCTGTGTGCGCCCTCAGCAAGTCCATCTCTTATTTCCACGATATGTAGCGATACATTACCCGAATCTGCCACCAATAATTCAATTTCCGCTTTCTTAGCATCCTGACGAGAATAATCAGTGGCGCAAAATATCCGACCATACTGCGCCACACGAACCGACGCGCTTTCTTCTTGGTTTCTGCCTTCACTCTGTACCTCCTATATAATCAACACGAATAAATAAAAACATTCGTCTGTCAGCCTTGGCGCTAGACAGAGTCAGAACCCGGAATAGCCATGACTCGCAACGAAATTATCCAGAACCTCTCCCTGTCCTTTCCCCAGTTCCCCCTCAAGGACATCGACCTCACCGTCCGCGTGATACTCGACAAGCTATCTCACATCTTGGCCCAAGGGGGCAGGGTAGAGATCCGCGGCTTCGGCAGTTTTGCGCTGAATCACCGCCCACCCCGCAAAGGACGCAACCCGAAGACCGGCGCCACCGTCTTGATCCCTGCCAAGTACGTTCCTCATTTCAAGCCCGGCAAAGAAATGCGCAAGCGCGTCGATTACCCGTAAAGCATCAATGCATTCCACCGGCCGCTTCGGTGCAGAGCAGGGCATAGATCAACTTGGCTTCCTGATGGAATAGCATGTCAAATTCCTGATTGACCGGATGCGCCTGGCAGACTGCGAGCGGCAGCAATATCTTGCCGCAGAGTTTCTGACTGTGTGAGCGAGTCATGCGGATCGCCATCAATGCGTCCTTCGCCTTGAAATCCAGCACCTCGCACACTTGGTCATCGGCAATACCGAACACCGCAAAATGTTCATCGTTGCGCCGATTCAATTTCATGCTGATTTTTTGGCTGACCTCCTGCTTTGTTTCCTTGCTCAAATAGTCCGGTTTCTGGGTACGCAGGTTGTGCATGAAGACCAGCTCCACTTCCAGTACGCGCATGTCCGGATACTTGTCGGAGAGGGAATGAGCCTCCGCCTTCAGCCCGGTCAGGAATGCCTCGTGGTCGTTGGCGATGATCCAGGCATGGTGGAAACGCAGCGTTCCTTCACAGGTAAGGCGGAAACCGAGGAAGTAACAGTCGTTGATCGAAATGTCTTTCGTCGGTTTCTGTCGCGCATCGACGATCACCTTACAGTCACCGGAATGCTCGTAGCGTAATGCCGGCGCCGTACTCACTTCGTATCCCCATCCGCATCGCCGACAGCTTCGGGCATTTCAGGCGGTTCCAGGCAGACTGCCATGAGCTCATCATATCTGGTGATCAACTCCTTTAGTGCCTCCAGTTCCTTTTCATCGGCCTCGGTAAACATCCTTGGACGCATCAGTACGCCCAGCAGGCGATATTCGATGGCAGTACGCCCCGATCTGACCATTTCACATAGCTCAGTCCTAGTGACCATGGGGATTCTCCCGTTGTTGATATTTCACCAAGAGCCGTACCGAGAGTGGCACCAGCAGCACATAGAGGATTTCCAAGGCGATCAGGAACCATTGATGCGAGGTCCACGGCTGTTCTGGCATGGGCATGGAGACAACCAACTGATGTTCCGGGATCCTGACCGTGCCTTCCCCAATCTTGATGCGTCCGCCATCATCCAGCAGATTGGGACGGAAGCCGAGTTGCACCCGGCAGGTATCCGTTTCGGGCTGCGGCAGCGGGGCGATGCCGAGCTGGCTCAGATGCGCGCATCCCTCCTGGTTCATGATCAATACCGACTGCCTGTACTCGAACTGGCCGAGAAGATAGGAAGTGGAGGCCAGCAGGGCCACTACGGACGAGAAAACAAATATGATCAAGGCATACCACACAAACAGGTGCCATGCCCTGTGCAACTTGCTCCGGATATTGCGGTTGATGACGAATTTGCTGTTTTGCATCGATTGCTCCTTTCGGTTGAGAGGAACAAGTTAGCAAATCTGCCCAATTCTCCGAAACGCAATTTGCAGACGAGACGTGATTCTGAGCGGTGCCATCCGTCTCGGACAGGGAGCGTCCTGAAACAGGAAAAACCGCTTCGGGATTTGGTCGATTTTGGTAGATTGGTCAGTTCGGTCCGGAATTCAGGGCGCGAACAGATGAAGGTAGAACGCTACTTCGTGTGGGTCTTGCGGGGTTTTTCCGGCTCGGTAAGCAGTTCGGCCATGGTCACACCCAAGGCGCAGGCGATGCGCTCGATATTGCCGATCGAGATGTTGCGCTGCCCGCGTTCGACCGAGCTGATGTAGTTGGTATGCAGTCCGGCACCCTCCGCCAGGACTTCCTGGGTCAAGTTCTTTTCCAGGCGTAAGCGCCTGACATTGCTGGCAAACAGCAGCTGGGCACTGAACTTTTGGGTTGGATTCCGCATGTGGACAGTGTTGACGAGCGGTCAGCCTTAATCCACACACTTTGGGTTTGATTTGAGCTGCCATTCAGGTAAAGTAACACTTTGAGTTTGGTGAGAATCCTGTATACAAATTCCGTACAAATAAGGAACTGGTGATGGAGATATTAGCGGTGCTTGTAGTGATGGTATTGGTCATGGTGATTGCGGCTCGATTCGAACGCAGTGCCGGCTTGTCCAGCAAAGCTCACAATGGCAATGAGAAAAACCATTCCGGAATTGACGATGACTGGAGCACTGATCCGACCAGATCGTCCTTCGTGGGCAACATTTGGCATGATGATGACTAAACGCAAGGGAGGGCATGACATAGATAGCCCAAAGATCAATTCTCCGCTGTTCTTCAAACAGCTTGCCATCGGTATCGCTCTGGCGGCTCCGCTAATCGCTTTGATTCAGTGGAAGGTGCACGAGCTTTCAACGGACGATTCCTACAAGTGTCGGAACGTTTCGCAAGAGGAGTGCGCAGCCATGAAAAAGACAGAAGCTCAGCTGCGTGAGCGGATGCGGCAATCTTCGGTCGATGAGGCAAAAGTCACGCGGGAAGAAGAGGAACGTCGTCGAAACAGCTTTAGACCGAATCACTGGGCTGATTGACTGACCAAATACAATTTCGGAGAAATAAGTGGTTTTGCTATCTTGGCTGCATCAAGTCAGGAGACCCGCATGAATCAAGAACGTCCCATTTCCAGCACAAACCAGCAGGGCAAGAGCGACATGCCATTGTTTTCGTCCTTCCAGCAGTCAGATGACAAATTATCCCTGGCGCAAGAACTTGTCCTGCTTTCCGATCACTTTGCAGAATTCGTCTGCATCAATGCGTTCTTGTCCGAGGCTTTCTCCAGCATGTTGGAGAAACAGGAGGAGATGAATGAAGAGGTCGTTCGTGGTGCACAGTATTGCTCTGACTCGCTGAGAGCCAGATCGTTTGAATTGAAGAGTGAACTCGACCAGGTGCGCGAGAAATATCTAGCTGAACATGAAATACATCTGAATCAGGACAAGGATTTGTAGGCTATCAGTCGGGCATTTCCTGGCAACGCTCACTTCTACATTCGAAAGGAAAATGACAATGAAACAAATTTCGCTGATTGGTATATTCGTGTTGCTCTTTGGCGCGGCTCAAGCAGATGAAGGCGGGCAAGCCCAAGCCCCTGCCATCCAGGCACATGCCCAGCTCATATCGGTCGCATCGCTTCCGGTAGGGCAGGATTTCAAGGTATCACCGAATGATTACCCGAATGGCGTTTTCGTTCGTGTGAAGGAAGTGTTTGGAGAACGACCTGTTTCCGCTGCCATCTTTGCTGCAATGCTGCATGAACACGGATTCAAGATCGCTGACAAGGCGGATGAGGCTGATGTCGTTGTATTGATAAGAAGCGGCACATTCAATTTCAAGGATATCGACCAGAATACGGGTACCATTTCCGCACACAAAATCGATGGCGTGGCAGGAGCAGCACTTGCGGCACTCGCTACGGGTGGTATCAGTCTCTTTGCAACGGATTATTCATTTCTCAGCAACAAGAGGCCAGTCTACGCGAGCATGGTTGTCTACTTTACTACAACCAAAAGAGGTGAAGACAAGGAACAGGAGACGGGATTGACCGGTTCAATCAAGGTTGACGGTACTGTGCAAGGCACACGCGAATCATTTGTGCTGTTTTCCAATGAGTGGCTCAAGATGCATCTGCACAATGCAGATGCTGGGCAACCAGCTTCTGCCGCTGCTCCTGAAAAGTCTTTGGCGGATTCCTCTGAGTCCACCAAGCAGTAACCGCATTGTTTAGCGCGGCGGATTTTCTCTTGATGTTGTCCCGAAAAATTCCACTTCGTAAAATTGTCGACCTCTGTAAATTGGCAGGTAGCCAATTACGGAGGTAAGGTTTCAATACTCTCCGTAAAAAGCCCCTTTTACGGAGAGTTCACATGATGGTATCAAAGGGCAGCGTGATTTTGCAGTTCCCGGTTCGAAACAGATCCAAAATCGCTGGCGGCAAAGTGCTTCGGCGAAGAAAGAATTCTGAATACAGAAGCCGCGAATATCTAACCGAACAGGAAGTGTCTCAGTTGACTGACGCCGCGAGACGGGTAGGGCGGCATGGCAGTCGAGATGCAACGCTCATTCAGTTGGCGTATCGCCATGGATTGAGGGTCAGCGAATTGATCAACATCCATTGGGATCAAGTCGATCTTCAGCTCGGGCTGATACACGTAAACCGCCTCAAACATGGCAGTCCCAGTGTTCACCCTCTGGGCGAGGCAGAAGTGCGCGCGCTATGCGGGCTGCAGTGTGATTATCCCGGGCTTCGCTTTGTCTTTAGTAGCGAGCGTAAAGCGGCCCTTACGGCAGATGCTGTTCGCAAGATACTTGCCAGGGCGGGCAGGGAGGCAAATTTGCCATTTACGGTTCATCCGCACATGTTGCGCCATGCCTGCGGTTACAAACTGGCCCAGGATGGGCAGGACACGCGCGCAATACAGCACTACCTGGGGCACAGGAATATTCAGCACACCGTCCGCTACACCCATCTGTCACCTGAACGCTTTAAAAATTTCTGGAAGGACTAGATGGCGCCGGCCTCGTCAGTAATGGAAATCGATCAGCGCACACAATACAATTCAGACATGGCAAAACACATCACCAAATCGAGAGTCCTTTCCGGACTCAGGTGTCCGAAACGACTCTGGCTTCAAACATTCCGGCCAGAATTGGCAACAAACACTCCGACTTCTGATCTCACAATTGCCAACGGCAATGAGGTAGGGAAGGTGGCGCGCCTGAATTATCCGAATGGGATATTGATCGAATTTATTGAGCAACCTGACTTGGCGGTGGTGGAAACCAAGCGGTGGTTGAATAGCTCACCGAGTGTTCCTCTGTTTGAAGCTGCATTCGTTCACGCCGGTGTACTGGTGCGCGCCGACATCCTCATGCCGGTCGAAAACAGCTGGCGCGTGATCGAGGTCAAATCCTCCGGCAGCGTTAAGGATCATCACCTGATCGACTGTGCGGTGCAACTATGGGTGATGGAAGGCGCGAGGATTGATGTTAAGCAGGTCTGTCTTGCTCATGTTGATACCGACTTTGTCTATGCCGGCGATGGCAACTTTGACCGGCTGCTGGTTGAGGAGGATATTACCGACAGGGTAAGGGAGCTATTGCCCAACGTGCCGGAATGGCTGGCGTTACATCGTGTCATTCTGGACAATCCGGTACCCGCGGTTCGTATGGGATCGCAATGCAAGCCTGATTGTCAGTTCACTGATCATTGTGAAAAGGATGAGACTGAATACCCAGTGTCAATTCTTCCCAATGGCCGCAGACTGATCACCGATTTGCAAGACGCGGGCTACGATGATATTCGGGCCATCCCGGAAGGTGTGCTGACAAATAATCGGCACATCATGGTTTGGCAGGCGACCCGGACAAACCAGGCTTTCATATCGCCAACGCTCAAGACCGAGTTCGCCAATCTCCCGTATCCGCGTTTCTATCTGGATTTCGAGACGATCAACTTCGTCATTCCACGATGGGCAGGCACTCGGCCGCATCAACAGTTGCCGTTTCAGTGGTCGTGCCATGTTGAAAGACAGCGAGGAGAACTGGAGCATCGGGAGTTCCTGTATACCAGCGGCAATGCGCCGATGCTCGCCTTTGCAGAAAGTCTGATCGTTGCAGTTGAAACTGACGGTCCCATAATCGTCTATGGCACATTTGAAAGCACCGTGATCAAAGGGCTCATCGAATTCTATCCAGACCTGGGAAATCCCCTGAACGACATCCTTGATCGATTGGTAAATCTGCTGCCGTGGCTACAGAACCACTATTACCATCCCGCAATGAAAGGCTCTTGGTCGATCAAGACTGTTCTGCCGACGATTGCGCCAGACCTCGATTACTCCCAACTGGACGATGTGCAGAACGGCACCTTGGCGCAGCTAGCCTATCTGGATATCATTGATCCTGACACGCCTCCAGTCGTGCGCGATCAGAAGATTCATAACCTGCTTAGATATTGCGAACTGGATACGCAAGCGATGTTTGAGGTGGTTGCATATTTTGAAGGCGATTCAGATTGAGTTCCTGCAATAGGCCGTCAGGAATCGAAAATAGATCGGAAATGCGACTAACTGCTCGGAAGTTCAACACCTGATGATCCATATGCTGGGGAATTCATGTTATGTCGGGATCACCGAGAGTGCTAAGACAGTTTCAGCTGAACTTTCGATTTTCTACCCGGCGCGGCCGGTGGAACAAATCCTGCTATCCTGGACCTGATTCCCTCGATTTTTTTGCCATTCTCAAATCGGGTTGATTGGTAAGACATTATCTCGCCCTTGGCCGCCAGTTCAGTCAATTGAATGCGCACTTTGGCCAATGACATACCAACAGCTTCAGCGATCTCTGCATCGAGTCGCTCGCCATGTGTTTTTAGATACTGAAGGATTTCATTCATGGGCATTGCACTAGGGCCAACCTGCTACTGTCGGCCCGAAGCGTGCTTACTTTCCGACGTTTACAGCTGCTTTAAGTGTTGCGCCAGCCTTGAATGCCGGGGCTTTGGAAGCCTTGATCTTGAGTTCGGCACCAGTGGCTGGGTTGCGACCAATGCGTGCTGCACGTTTGCGCACTTCGAATGTACCGAAGCCAACCAGAGCGACATTGTCGCCTTTCTTGAGCGTGGTAGAGATGATTTCAATCAATGCGGCGATGCTGCGGTCTGCATCTGCTTTGCTGCTGCCCGTCTTGTCTGCCAAAGCGTCGATCAGTTCTTTGCGATTCATATCTATCAGTTCCTGTTGTTGAGGCAGAAGTGCCGCCACAGATTGTTGTGGATATTGGGCTGGCATGCAAGGCATAGTTGACTGCATCATCAGCCGTTTTGCAAGCAAGGCATATGAATATCATCAATCTTGATACCTCGTCAGCGCAGCGTGAGCAGACAGTCTGCAATCTCATGAAATACTGCGAGCTCGACACTCTGGCGATGGTGGAAATAGTCAGATACTTTAAAAAAGGCAGCTCGGTAAGCACACGGTCTTTAGCACTTCCAATGCGAAAAACGACATCTAGCGGGTGAAAAAAGGCGAGTAGTGCGGTTTTTCGCTACTTTTCAAAGCCAAAATGAGCTTCGGGCGACTCAAAATAGGGGCACTTCATTTCGTTTCTAAATACGGAACAGGAACCGGCCCCATGAAAGTTGTCCGCATCGAAGATCTACCTGAAATTATTTCTCCCCGACTGGCCGCGGCCTTTTTTCAGTGCCATCGAACCACTCTCTGGCGATGGGAAAAAAAGATTCCACGCTTCCCTAAAGCCAAGCGATTTTCCCCCAGGAAGAGCGGATATCTACGTAGCGACATTGTCGCCTATGTTCAATCCATTTGATGTCGGGGAACAAGCCGAATCGGAGTGTCGTCCGTTTTGCACTTAAATGATGGAGTAAAAAAATGGCAAATAACAAAGTGTTGGTTCTTACCTTGGGTACAACCCGAGATGGATGCGATGGGAGCGAGCCTAGTGCATTTATCGTAAAACAGAATGGGATGCAGCACGGTTTTTTTAAAATCGCGGACTACGATTCGGCTCATCTGGCATTGACCGCAGCGATGACTCTGTCCAATTCTCTTGAACAGCATCCATGGGTTTCTCCTTTCGAAATCTATCGTCCAGTAATTTTGGATCACTATGAAACCGCAGCCAAGTTGCGGCGTGTCGTGATGGGCCTGTGGAACGGAGCTGCCTATCCATTCAATCTGTCCGATATTTCCGGCATTGACGATAAGCATTACGCAATCCTGCTTGAGTTGCTCGACAGTTATCGCAAGTTCGGGGAAAAAGATCAGGTGTTTATGAGCTTGGCGCAGGAAATCCGCCACATGGGGAAAGCACCTCATTCTCTGTGATGTTAGCTATCGTTTCGCTACAGCCGATAGCTGGCTGCTATAAGTTCCTCTACTTGGTCGAGAAACGCGGCGAGCTGGCCCTGTTTACCGGCACCCTCCGACCTCCATTCGATCATCGGCCTGACCATGGCCAGTTCACTGGCGTCCTGTAATAACTGATCCAGCTCGCGGTCAGTGATACTGCGCTCGCGCAGGTAGTACTGTACCCATTTAGCGAAGGCCAATATCCACATCGAGACCGTTAGGGCGCCGTCCCAACGTGTCCAGTCGGAGGTGCTAGCTAGGGGCTGTTGCACGACCCGCCTCTGCCGCTTCAGGATCGCTTGCATCGACTTCAGGCTGTCCTGCTGTCGCTCGGGGCTGCTGTAGGCGAAAAGGAACGCGGTGATGTTGGTTGTCTGCCCCTCGCGCGCCCGGTCAAACAGCCGCGGCTGGTCCTTCAACTGCGGCTCCAGCATGCCGGCCAGCTCCTGCGTCCATATCTCGCATGCATCGTCTGTGTTGGCGCGGTCATTTCGCAACAAGGGGAACACCACATCCTGGAACAGCCATGGCTCGGTCCAGGCCAGTTGCCGCATATGCCCGCGCATGGAGTCGACCAGAAGCCTCAGCTCGTTCGCGGGGATCGTCGCCGGCAATGTCTCGTGAAGCGCCGCGACCAGGTCTTTGTAGATTTCGGCCTTCTTTTGATTTCTTGCTGCGTGATTAATCATCCACCCCAAGGCTCGCACCCGCTCCGGGTAAGTGAAGGCGGCCACCAACTGCAGCACTGTGGCGAGCCCCCCCGGCTTTTCCAGCAGCATCTCAATCGCATTCAGTCCCATCCATTGCAGCAGACCATTGCCGCTACGAACGAGCCGGTCCCGCTGTGCCTCGCTGATGTCGAACTGCACCGACAGCGCAATCTCGCTGACGATCTGGCTCAACAGGGACAGCCGAACCCCGTCCGGACCTTGAGGCTCCAGCGGCACGCGGGCCATTTGGCCTTCGGCAATCGCCAGCAAGGCATCTGGGGCATACCACCACAAAAACTTGATGGTGAAGTACTCGGGCCAAGTCAGGGCTGTGTATTTCGTCCCGTGAAACAAGTGATGCGGGTGATAGGAACTGTGTAGAAGGGTCTCGACCGGCTCCTGAAAGAACCTGGCCTCCATCACGGCCAATTCCTTGTCCGCCTCGTCATGCGCGCGGTTGAATGATGCCTCAAGGAACTGCGCCAGAAATTCCAGAAAGTCGCGCGCGGAATCGAGCTCGCGAAAGCGGCTGTCCCCGGCATGTGAATGGGCGAGCACCTCGCCGAGAACCTCCCAGGTGTCCTTGAAGTTCTCGAAATGCCCCTCCTGCTGCTCCAGGAAATTGAGTAGGCCTGATGTCTCTGGCAGTGCGAGCGAGTTATCCTTGAGTAAGTCAAGCGACGCCATCCGCTCCTTCAACGGATTGCCGCTCAAGCGTTGTAGCGACGGCTCGCCACACCATACGCTTAGCACGTCGCCTGCTAGGCTATTTTCGAGGAAGCGTAGTGGCTCGTAACGTCGCGGCGCCATCGGAAATGTCGTGGAGTCGAAAAGATGCCGCATGGAGAGATTTTCGGTCTCGCCTTCGGGCTGCGCGGCCTCCGCCTCCTGCACCAGCCAGGCCTTGTATTGCTCAACCTTGAGCAGAACATCCGCCGGGATCGGGGTGACCAGCAAAGGGAAGTTTTCAGCGGCTTTCTGAAACGAATTGGATAGGTTGAAACCTGCGACCGGTAGTCTGTCCGGTCCCATGATCAGGATGTAGCGATCATGTAGTCGGCCTTCCCTCAATCCGTAGATGCGCAGCTTGATACGCTCAAGTTGGTGGAGGTTCTGTTCGCAGTTCGCCAGCAGGTTGTTAATCCGACCCGAGGTGGGACTGCCGGATTCAGCCTGAGTGGCTTCGCTTTCCTTGGATGGCTTGGGTAGGGAAGTAAAGACAATGTAGTCTGCCTTCGGTGCCGCACAGAGCAACACCAGACCCAAGCCGGCGGCATCGAAGTAGGGATCGAAAATGACCACTTGGTGCTGCTGATACTTGGACAGCAACGCCCTGAACCACTCCACGAACTGCAACCGCCCCTCGCCGTCGCCCTGGCCCCAGCGCAGGAAGAATTGCCCCTCCGATTTCGGTGGATGGATCCGCGCAAAAAGGGATACGAGATCGCGGTTGGCCGGAACCCAAGGGTCCGCCTCACGTCCGCCGACGCGGTTGGTAAATCCCAGATCGCCGCGATTGATCGTCAGGGCTGCCTTCACGCGCCCCGATACAGATGGTCGAGCGGTTTTTTCCAGCCAATCGAATTTGACCGGGCTGGCCCCATGGCCCACCACGTGCCCCTGAAGATGGACCTCCCGAACGTATCCGATACGCCACCGGCAGCACAGCGTGCCTTCGCAGGAATGGTCGCCATGAAAGCCGAAAATTTCCAGTTCAGTGCTATCGGTTATCTCTCGCAGTTGGTCGCCCAACTCAAACTTACACTCGAACACGTCTTCTGTATCGCGTTCTGCTGTGGCGATACCAGAGTAGATGATTTGGCCATCGTTCGTGATGCAGAGGCGGAACTGGAAGCTACTGAAATGCGGTACCTGCATCGGGTTAAACCGGGCGACCAAGGCGCGCGGAACATCGGCCCAGTTCGCGCTCAGCAGGGGTCGCTCCTGATCGTCCAATGCAGGAAAAATCAGCAGCTCAAGGTCGCCAAAGCGGGCGGTGTCGGCGCCACCGAAGTCCAGGCCTGTATCAGCGTTGAGGTGCTTGACCACCCATTCGGTCAAGGCGACATCGTAGTCCTGCCCCAGGCGGAACAACGCCTCTTTGTCTGTTTGGGAGATTGAAGCGCTGAAGGCCCCAGCTCCGCCATGCGGGCTGGAGGGCGAATGTCGGTCATATGCATCGCGGTTGAGCAGGTAGGCAACAGGGCGGTAGACCAGATCATCGGCGGCGAGCGCGGTCGCTCCGAACCGCGCTTTCAATTCGTTCGAGAGCTCGAGCTTTAGGTCTTCACTGATTGCCAAGACAGTTAGGCCTGCGCTCAATTGCCGTAGGAGGTCCGCGCAGTGGACACTTTTGACGTACAGGTTGAGCCGGGTAACCTGCGCCTGGACTTTCCCGAAGGTATGGAAGTTATCGTCTTCGCTGGAGGACCAGCGGTCGCTGGAATGACTGTAGGGAAGCAGACGGCCGTAGACTACGCGATTTTCAATCGATTGCTCGGACTTGATTTGCAAAATCCACAACTGCAGCGCGCAGTGATGGGCGTCCTTCGAGAACAGCCGCGTCAGCCGGCCGTCGTTGATTAGGTCATCTAGTACGGGAACCATCGATTCCTTATGAGCATCTTTCCACATTCTTATGTTTGCGCCTAGTACGAACCACCTTTACGGGTATATGCTGATGTCAGCGAGCACCGCACCATCCGGTTCCAAACCCGTATGCTTGGGGGAACGCGCTGATTGTCTATTTCACACCTCGGATCGGAAGTGTGAGTTTATCAAACCAAAAGCTGCTGTTCATCGCAAGTCGTTTCCAGTAACGAAATTGACTCGCGCTCGCAAGTCGCACGTTTTTACACAGCGTCGCTGAACATCGGATAATGTCTGCAAGATGAAGTCTGGGTTACTACAGTTGAGCGTTACTACAGTTGAGCGCCCCAAAAGTGATAATAGTATCCAGTGCGAATGTTGGTCATACGTTCTGGAACTAGCTGAGACTAGACAAGAAGTTGGACCACTTCTGCATCATAGCCCGGCGATCATCTAGAAATTGAGTTCGATTGTATGCACGTCCAAGAGGATCTCGGACTACGTGCCCAAGCTGATGTTCAATAATATCAACCGGAAACCTTAGCTTTTCAACCAAAAGAGTTCGCGCGGTCGCCCTCCAGCCATGCAGACAGTGTTTAGTCGACCATCCCGACCTCCTGAGGATTTGTGTTGCGGTCATGTCGGAAATTGGGTTTTCATCCGGGACTGAAGCAAATAGATATTTGGTACTGCCAGTAAATTTCTTAAGCTCCTTAAGCAACTTCATCACTTGCTTTGACAGAGGAACAATGTGCTCATTATTCTTCTTGCCCATCGTATATCGCCACTCGCAGGCATCCATGTCAACATCAGACCATTTGGCTATGCGCAGTTCTCCTGGTCTGGGAAATATGTGGGGGATGATTTGCAGATACAGCCTGGTTACGACTCCCACAGTTGGATTCTCATTGATATATTGAAGGAGCTTTCCAACCTCGACTGGATCGGTCAGGGCAGGGCGGTGTTTCACTTTCAACGGCTTCAGGGCACCCTGGAGATCACTTAGTGGATTGCGTTCAGCAATATCTGCAGCCACGGCATATTTGTAGCACTGGGAGAAATCCGTCCTGACCTTTTTCGCGACACTGGGACTGCGTTCTTCAATCTTGCGCAGCAAAGGCAGAAAATCCGCAGGTCGAAGGTCAGCAATGGCCTTGGCTCCCAAGCTTTCCAAGACAGGGGCACATCGAGATTGCATCAGCGCTTGATGCTTCGCAGTGAAATCGGATTTTTTGACGAGCATGAACTCGCGGAAAACATGTTCAAGGGAAGGGCCGGCGGCTGCAGGAGTGGGATCAAAATCATCGCGAAGGCATCGCGCCTCAAATAGTCCGACCTCTGGGTAGACGCCTAGTGATTTGAGTTGTTGTTTGCCATTCAATCGATAGGCCAGTCGCCACCACTTTGATCCGTTTGGGCGGACTTCAACGTACATGCCGCCGCCGTCTGAAACCTTGTACGGCTTTTCCCGCGGCTTGAGGCCTCTGAGCTTGGAGTCGGTCAGTTTGTTGGTAACTGTCATGTTGGTAACGTGAGCTGGGAGAGTTACCAACAAAGTTACCATCAGAAGGGTGCAACACACAACAACATCGTGCAACAACAAAAAAGCCCATGAGGGCTTAACTTGCTTGTTTCATTTGGTTTTTTGCTGATATTGCAACGTCCGGAAACAACGTGCAACTTGAAGGTGGCGTCCCCTACGGCGTTCTATGTGCAAGCATTGGCGCCGTTTATCGATTGATTGTTTATTGCATACCCCCATTTATACCCCCAACACCTAAAACAGCAATTTGCCCTCTCGCGAGAAGCCGGAGAAATGGAATATTCCAATTTGCCCAAGTGCTTTATAGTCGCACAATCCAGTAAAGAAGCAATGGGGTAATCCGATGATCAGGACGGGAAGATTTGTTGAATACGGCAGTACCATCTACGAGTTTGTCAGCGAAGAAGATGTGATCGGCTTCATGGCTTGTTGCCGTGGCGCCGACGGTCGCCCGGTGCCGTGCGCAACTCAATGGCGATGCGTTAGACAACAACACAGAAAGTGATGGAGAAGGGGAAAGGGCTGGAGCGTTAACTATCGGCCCAAAATTACACTTTACGCCCAAGTAGGTTTTACGGCAAAAATAGTGCAATGACAAAACTTGCACAAAAGTACAGCTTGCATTAAAGTTTGTTCCTGTTCGTTTGAGCTTTAATAACGGAGGCAGGCGTGGGCGCATCAGAATTGCCATTCAAAGTGGAGGAGGAGGCATCTCCCTTCATGAAGATGGCCGAAGTAATAAAGTTCACCTCTCTGGGTAAGACCAGAATCTATGAACTCATAAAAGACAAGGAAAGCGGGTTCCCGCAGCCCTTCCACATTTCAGTCCATGCCGTTCGTTTCAGCCGGGAAGCCATCTATAGATGGTGCGCCCAGAAAATTCAGAACACCGGCACCAATCAACAAACAGGTGAATGTCATGCTCAATAATTGGTGCATGTATTCAACGTGCACCACAGCTGTGCGTGACCGTCTGGAAATGGCACCAGCGGTACATCATGTTGCAGCGGCCACTTGAGCATCGAGAAATCAGCGCACCAGTGAGTGCGACCGACTGTAAAGCCAGTCGCACTGCCTGCACGTTGCTAGATTTCAGTCTGCTCAGCAATCTCCAAGGCATCATCGACCTCAATGCCCAAGTATCTGATTGTACTTTCCAGTCTACTGTGGCCGAGCAGTAGTTGAATGGCTCTTAGGTTCTTTGTGTGACGGTATATCAAAGTGGCCTTCGTACGTCGCATCGTGTGCGTTCCATAATTCGTAGTATCCAGTCCGACAGACTGAACCCATCGATGCACGATTCGGGCATATTGCCGCGTAGTGATATGAGGGGAATCTTTCTGCCGACTTGGGAAAAGGAACTGTTCTGAACTCAGCTTCGCTTTTGCAATCCATAAAGCAACAGCATCGCGGGTTGGCTCTGTGAGCTCAAACTGGACTGGTCGTTGGGTTTTTCGCTGCATGACCATTGCCCTGGACATCATTTGATTGCCGTGGGTAATGTCGCGCACGCGAAGATCGACCAAATCGCATCCGCGCAGTTTACTGTCGATAGCGAGATTGAATAATGCAAGATCTCGAATACGCTTGTCCTGTTGAAGGTGAAATCGAATAGCCCAGATGTCCTTTAGCTTTAGTGGAGACTTCTGTCCGATAAGCTTGCCTTTGTTCCATGGCTCGTGAGATTGAGAGGTGTTCATGCCGGACTCCTTAAGTGATTGAAGGAATCGCTTTGACAAATATTCGTAGGCATTATTCAAGTCAAGGGCCGGAAATAAACTCAAGTGTTCGCTATATAGAAAATTCAACCAGCATCTGAATGCCCGCTATGCAGTGCCCTCTGTTGTACTTTAATGTAATTCTTCAGCTTGTGTTGGCGACGGAACAAAACCGCTAATAAATGCCGCCACTTGAGATTGGAGTGAAATCCCAAAGTGAACCGGCTGCCGTCAGTTATTCCGAATATCTGTTGCGCATTGCGGACGTTCAGTTTGACGCGACCCGACGGTCTCCATTCGACCCCAAGGAGTTAGACGAACTGGTAATTTCGTCGCCAGAAACCGGACTGTCGTGTAGGACCGCTGCCGACCCGATATAGTCACTCCGTCCTGTTTTCAGAGATACTAATCAGACTGGCAGGTAGCTGTCAGTGAAGGCAGGACATGCACCTGCGGATTACGAATATTCGACCCGAACATTCGATGTTTCCCGCTTTGGTTTCGAATCTGCAGGTGCGCTTGAGTTCGTTAACGAATACTCAGGGCTCGCCGTCCAACCGGCTCTCTATATTGGCTTCGCAGAACTCAGGCATGCATGTCCGTATCTAAAATCTACCACTATCGGAGGTGATTATGAAACCTCAATCCAACCCTTCCTTTACGGCCTGCGTTGGTATCGACTGGGCCGACAAGAAACATGATTTCTGTTTGCAGGCCGCCGGTTCAGACCAACGAGTGTTTGGCACAATAGATCATTCCCCTGAATCAATCATGCAGTGGGTATGTTCCTTACACGACCGCTTTGGCGGACCTATCGCCATCTGTCTGGAGTTAGCCAAGGGGCCTTTGGTCTATGTGTTACAGCGATACGATTTCATCGTGATCTTCCCTGTTCACCCATCAACCCTTGCCAAATACCGGGATGCCTTTGTTCCCAGTCACGCCAAGGATGATCCAACCGATGCCGAGATGGCACTGGATATCATGCTGCGTCATCCGGACAAGCTGCAACCGCTCAAACTGCAGAGTGTCGCCATGCGAACCTTGACCGCACTGGTCGAAGAACGGCGTGATCTGATCGATTCGATCGTTGGCCTCACAAATCGACTGACCAGCACCCTGAAGCAATACTATCCGCAAGCACTGGATTGGTTCGAGCACCGCGACACGTTGATCTTTTGTGATTTCTTGAGCCATTGGCCTACGCTTAAACACGTCAAGCGTGCCAGACGCTCCACGTTGGAATCCTTCTTCCGTGAGCACAAAGCAAATAGGACATACCTCGTCGAAGAACGCATTCAGGGAATCAGGGATGCGACTGCACTGACCGAGGATGAATCTGTCATCCGACCTAATCAGATGGCCGTGCAAGCAATGGTCGAACAGTTGCGCGTCCTGTTGCAAGCTATTGGTCGCTTTGATGCTGAGATCGATGCAGTTGGTAAGACCATGCCTGACTATGGTCTGTTCGCGGCCTTGCCTGGTGCAGGTCACATCTTGGCGCCCAGGCTATTGGTGGCCTTCGGTGAAGATCGGGATCGTTATACCAATGCAGCGCAGATCCAGAGCTATTCCGGAGTCGCACCAGTGGTCGAGCGCAGCGGCAACAAGTGTTGGGTGCATTGGCGTATCGCCTGTCCCACGTTTCTCCGCCAGACGTTTGTTGAATGGGCAGGCTCGACCATACCGAGATCGTATTGGGCAGAAGCCTACTACCGACAACAACGCGCCAAAGGTTGCTCACACCGGGTGGCCGTTCGCGCTCTGGCGTTCAAGTGGATACGCATTGTCTATCGTTGCTGGAAGACACGTACCCCGTATGACGAATCCGTTTACTTGAAATCGTTGAAACGCCGGGGTTCGCCGTTACTCGCTAGTGTCGCAGAGGCTGCAATAATGACTTGACGAGTGGCTCAGGGCGCGAAGCAGACCGTCAAGAGGAATTCAATGAGGGTACACTTCTCGGCCGAAACAGCCCTTCGCGAACGGCAGCTTTAGCGAACGCAATTTCGCAACTTGAGCTACTGCAATGTGCCATCAGCGGAACTTCGAATTGAAAAAGTCAGTGTCCGCCACATTGCTGCCGGTCAAATTGCGAGGACAATCTGTCTCTTGTCGGCCACTTCCCTTCGCGACTGACCGCTTTCCGGCGGTCATATTTACGATATGAAGTTTAAATGTGCCGAGATATGCCGATCGAGGTCGCTACTGCCAATGAGTGCATCTCGGCGATTCTGTTGAGTCGAGGAACAAGTTATGGCATCCAACATCAATGACCGCTCCACTCCAACACCTGACAGGCAGGATCTTTTCTAAAAAAAACTAAAGAAACAAACTTGAGTCTCGGCTTCCACAAAAGATGGTCGGCAGCACCCGTTCCGGTCAGACAAACTCGTAAATACGCTGCCAGAATGCTGCGGTTCGTAACGTGCTGCAATCGACACAAAGCATTCATGTAATTTGACACACTTCCTCCACACGGGGAAAATGCTACCACCGTTCGGTTCGACGAAACGGAACACGGTGCAAATCCGTGGCGGGCCCGCCGCTGTATCCGGGGACGGAAGCTGCACGGTTGCAAGACCAGCCACTGACGAGGATCACCTCGGCGGGAAGGCGCAGCGATCCGGCTGATCCGGTAGCCAGAAGACGTGTCGAACCGATTTGGAGTCTAGGCAAGGGCTCCGGCTGACCGCATGCTCGAGCGTGTGGTCAGCCGGAGCCCTTTTTGTTTTTCTATATCCCGAGGAGTGGATCATGACACAGACCGTTAAGACACAAGCAGCAACCCAGCCCGCCACAGTCGCCAAGACCCAGCCCTCAGCGCCGACCATCGCCGTTCGCAAAAGTTGCAACCCAGACGGTATCGGTCTCTCACACTATGTGCTGATGGATAAGAAAGCGGCCAAATGACGGCAGCAGCCTTGAACCGGGCCAATGCCGGCCAGGCGCTTTTCCCCGTGGACATCGGCCACGATATCTATGCGGCAGTCACTGATCCGAGCACCGCTTTCTGGGCGCTGGTCGACAAGACTCGCATCGCTGAATCGCTGGCCGGCGGTCCACTACTCGACGCCTATCGCGACAAGGCTGATATCTTCGCCCAAGAGTTGCATGCACTGCGCTTCGAACTGAAACCCTCCGGCGTTTACCTGAACCCGACTGAGCGCTGCAACCTCGACTGCACCTACTGCTACCTGCCGGGCGAGCAGCGTAGTGGTGGCAGCCACATGCCAGCAGAAACGTTGAACGCCTCGCTCGACAAGTTGCGTGACTACTTCCGCTCTGTCATGCCGGAAGGGCGCAAGCCGCGCGCCATCTTTCACGGGGCCGAGCCGTTGATGAACAAGGACGCGGTGTTCACCGCCATCAACGCTTTCGCCGACGACTTTGCCTTCGGCCTGCAGACTAACGGCACGTTGCTTGACGACGATGCAGTGAAATTTCTCACCTCGCGCAATGTCAGCATCGGACTCTCGCTCGACGGTCCCTTCGCCGACATTACCGACGCCACGCGCCGCACCTGGGGGGGCAAGAGCGTGCATGCCAAGGTGCTGGCGGCGATGGAGAAGCTGAAGGGTTATGGCTCGTGGAGCGTCATTACCACCTGCACCACAGAAAATCTGCCCTATTTGACGCAGATGGTCGAACTCTTCCATGCCAATGAAGTGCCGACCTGCATGCTCAACACTGTGCGCTGCACCCTACCTGGCGCACGCGGCGTCAAGCCGACGGACAGTGCCATGGCCGAGACCTTCTTTGCCGCCATGGATCGTACGCATGAACTCTATCGTGAAACGGGGCGCAAGCTGATAGTCGCCAATTTCGCCAATATCCTCATCGGAATTCTTGCACCGACGGCGCGGCGGTTAATGTGCGATATCTCACCCTGTGGCGGCGGTCGCGCCTTTTTCGCTCTGGCAGCAGACGGCGGCCTGTATCCGTGCAGCGAATTTATCGGCTTGCCACGTTTCAACGGCGGTAATTTGTTAGCAGAAGGCGGCGTCGAAGCGGCGCTGTCCTCTACTGCTTTCCAGACCGTGACTACGCGCGATGTTGATACCTTCAGCCCTTGCAGCAATTGCACAATCCGCCATTTCTGCGGCTCACCCTGCCCGGCAGAGGCACACGAAATGAACGGCGGTATGGAGAAAACCGGCGCCTTCTGCGAGTTCTACAAGGAGCAGGTTAACTATGCTATGCGCCTGATTGCCGAAGATAAAGCCAACGACTACCTGTGGGATGGATGGGACGAGGACACGGAGACGGTATTCGATCTGGCGCTGTAACTGAGGTCGTGGGTCTGTCTTTGAAATTCGAATGCTGCCTGCCCCCCGTCAGCTAGTGGAAGTTCGCTCTTGGCTCCAAGTGCTAATTGCGCAGCTTGCAGCGAATGGCCGAATTGGCACGAGCACTCATAGCGCCACGCTACCGCAGCCATTGGCTAACATATGGCGCGCGAGGGTGCGCGGCGGCGTGAATATGCTGTGAATTTGGCGACTTGAAAGTGCTGAGACTATTGTGCAGATACGGCATTCATTTTTTAGTGCGGGGTGTCGCTAAACCTTCAAGTTGTCGATATGATTCTTACAACACAGGCATTGTCGGCTCTTGGCGGGTTTCATTCAGAAGTTCTCCTGAGTGCCATTGCCCGTCATCTTACTAAGTAGAGGATAGGCATCTTTTAGACTAACGGATGACTTCTAACTCGTCGAAATGTTTCACTCGGTAGATGAAGACCGACGCAGCCCAGCAAAGGATAAATATGCCAATGATGAAGTAACCAATTGTGCCGAAGTTGTGATTCATGGCTCCTATCGCTTCCCATGCTGCGCCTTGCATATTTAACTTGTCGGCGATAAGGCCAAGTGCTTCAACGGAACCAATGACAATGGCAACTATGGCCGACACCAGAGTCATAGTCATATTGTAGTAAATCTTTCGGATAGGCTTCATGTAGGCCCAGCCGTATGCGCCGAGCATTAAATGGCCGTCCAGCGTGTCGACAAGTGACATACCAGCGCTGAACAGTAACGGGAAAACCATTATGGACCAAGTAGACAACCCTTGCGATGCCTGATTTGCCGATATGCCAAGCAAGCCTATTTCAGTCGCAGTGTCGAATCCAAATCCGAACAGGAACCCAAGCGGGAACATGTGCCAGCTTCTGGTAATCATGCGGAACAACGGTCGGAATAGTCGGGCCAGAAAGCCCCGGTCAGCTAGCAGCATGTCGAAGTCATCGTCAACGTAAGCACTACCATTCTTGACCTTGCTCCACGCTTGGTAGATCGACTTCAGAATAATCAGATTCATGATGGCGATGGCGAACAAAAACAGTGCCGATACAGAGGTGCTGACTACCCCGCCAATTCCTTTCAAGTGGTCGAAACGCCCTGTCATTGCCGCTGTCGCCACAGCAATAGCGGCCGAGAAAAGCACAACAACACTTGAATGGCCAAGCGAAAAGAAGAGACCAAGCGCAACTGGGCGCTTTTTTTCCTGCATCAATTTACGGGTGACATTGTCGATTGCGGCAATATGATCAGCATCAACGGCATGACGTAATCCAAAGCTGTAAGCCAACAAGGCAGTACCCAGCAATACGGGATATTGATGAAATGCCACCAGCGCCCAAAGCCAAGCCAGAACATTTATGGCGATTAATACACCATAAATGGAGAATAGCTTGCCTCGAACTTTGATATTCGAGTCATTGAAGATGTGTGCTAATTGAGAAAACATCGGGACACTCTTTGGGATAACGCGTCCCAGTTGGGTTAAAAATAGATGGCGAAGTAAGGTCTGACTCTTGGTTTGATACGTCCAACACATATAAACCAAATACAGTGGCGCGACCGCGACGGGTTTTCACCGGCTTCTCACTTCAACTTTAACGATCAATTCCGGAAACGATTATACATAAGATGTAGATACAATTTACAGGCTTCAAGGTGCTGAGCAATATTTTGCTTGGATAACTACTCTTCGAATGTCTGTGAACGGGCTTGCCTTGATGAGTGTGGTCGTTGTTGTAGTACGCCAGCTACTCATCGAGAACGGTTTGTAGTTCCTCAATGTACTGGTAATTTTTGCGACGGAATATGACTCAGTAGAACTCCCGCAAGATAGTCTTGTGGGAACACACACTGATACTTTTTGTCTGCGGATGGCTACGTTGCTCTTGGCGTGCTCAATCTCGAAGCTTAGAGAAGTGAAGCTGATGGTTTAAACCAAGCAAGTTTTTCCCTGAGACTGACCACGCCGCCGACAATGATCAAGGTGGGGGCCTGGAGTTGCGCCACATTCGGATCTTGCGGCAGAGTGACGAGCGTGCCGCAGATTGCACGCTGATTCTGCGTGGTGCCCTGCTGTATGATGGCGATGGGCGTAGTTGCAGGTAGTCCGTGTGACACGAGCTGGGAGCACAGGATGGCCAGACCGTGCAGCCCCATGTAAACCACGATGGTTTGTTTCGGACGCGCCAGCAAATCCCAGTCGAGTTCCATCGTCCCATCTTTCAGGTGACCGGTGACGAAAATGCAGGATTGTGCATGATCGCGGTGGGTAAGCGGTATTCCGGCGTACGTTGAAACACCGGATGCGGCGGTGATACCGGGCACCACCTGGAAGTTGATCTTGTGCTCTGCCAGCTTTTCGATTTCTTCGCCGCCGCGCCCAAAAATGAACGGGTCGCCGCCCTTGAGTCGCAATACTCGTTTGCCTTCCTTGGCGAGCCTCACCAGTAGGTCGTTGATTTCCTCCTGCGGCAGCGTGTGGTTGCCGCGCCGTTTGCCGACGAAGATGCGTTGTGCATCGCGTCGCGTCATATCTAAAATGGACTCGGAAACAAGATTGTCGTACAGCACAACGTCCGCTTTCTGCATCAGGCGCAATGCCCTGAACGTGAGTAAATCAGGGTCTCCCGGCCCCGCGCCGACCAGATAAACCTCTCCATCGGCTTGAGCTTTCGGATGCTCCAGTAGATCGAGCAGCATGGCCTCGGCGGTGTGCTCGTCACCAGAAAAAACTTTCTCGGCAACTGCGCCATCGAGTACATCTTCCCAGAAAATCCGCCGTTGCGAGGGTACGGCAATGCGCTGCTTGACTGTGTCGCGGAAGCGTTCGGCAAATGCGACCAGTCTGCCATAGGCTTGAGGGATTAATGTTTCCAGCTTGCCACGCAACAGACGAGCGAGAACAGGAGACGCGCCACCAGTGGAAAAGGCAACCAGCAGAGGAGATCGGTCGAGGATTGCGGGCATGATGAAGGTGCAGAGATTGGGGTTGTCCACCACGTTTACCGGAATGTTGCGTTGCTTCGCTTCACGCGAGACTTGTTCATTCACTATTGCATCGTCCGTTGCGGCGATAACCAGTGCCATTCCGTCGAGGTGCGATGCCTGAAAACACTCGGCAATGTGCTCGCTGCCAGTAGGTAAATCGAATGATTCATTCAGTTGCGGAGCAACGATCCTTACCATCGCTCCTGCCTGCAACAGCACGGAAGCTTTGCGCACGGCAACTTTGCCGCCGCCAACGATCAGGCATTTTTCCCCTTTGAGGTTCATGAAAACCGGCAGAAAATCCATTATCTCTTCATCTTCTTCTTCAGGATAACTTTTCAGGATAGCCGATATTTCGTGTTTCCTGCAATCACTCGGCCTGTGCCTTTGCGAGTTCCTTGTGATTTATGCTGCCTCCTTTCTTGTTGTTTGGTCGAGACATTGTGAACGTCTGAATATTCCAATCTTTTAGAATTCAGATATTCCACCTCTGCGATTCAATAGAAATCATAAGCTATGTTAAGATATGTCAGCTTGAGGTGTCGGACGCGCGAATGCCGTCCGCTTAAACGGGAAACAGGTGAAGAACCTGTGCTGCCCCCGCAACGGTAAGCAAGTGTGGATTAGCCAAAATGCCACTGTGAGTAATCATGGGAAGGCGGCAATCAAGTCTTGCGAGCCCGGATACCGGCCTTGAGTCAGGAACCTTCATAGGTTCCACAGGTCGGAAAATGCTGCGGGCGGCGCATGGACGGTGAACATTCTGTAGAGATGTTATCCCTCCTGATATTGTTGCTTTCCGCTGCATTTCCCAATGTTTAAATCTCATAGATAACGGGAAGTTGTCTTTGCAAACCCAAGAAACTTTATTTGCGGCTACGCCATCCGGTCGCCTTGATGCGCTCAGGCCGCTTTCGGCTATCTTGTCATGAATTCACAAGAGGACCGCAATGCACGCCACAAGCAGCAAATGGCGCGCAAAAAGGAGGTAGTGGATGCGGCTATTGCCCGCGCCACGGAAAACCGCGGCATTATTTTGGTCAATACCGGGAACGGTAAGGGTAAAAGCTCTGCCGCCTTCGGTATGGTGGCGCGTACCTTGGGCTATGGCCTGAAAGCAGGCGTGGTGCAATTCATCAAGAGCCGCCGCGATACCGGTGAGGAAAAATTCCTGGGCATGCAGCCCAACGTGCAATGGCAAGTGATGGGCGATGGTTTCACCTGGGACACGCAAAATCGCGACGCAGATATGGTCACCGCGCAACGAGCCTGGGCGGTAGCGCAAGGGTTTTTGAGCGACGCGTCACTGCACCTGGTGGTGCTGGATGAACTGACGTATTTGCTGAAATACAGTTATCTTGATGCACAACAAGTCTGTGCTGACTTGCTCGCACGTCCACCCCTGCAGCATGTCGTGATTACTGGCCGTGCCGCCCCGCAATGTTTGCTGGATATTGCCGATACGGTGAGTGATATCAGGGACGTAAAACATGCCTTTCGCGCCGGCGTGTGCGCCCAGCCTGGAATAGACCTGTAATGTCCATGCGTACTTGTCCCGCTTTGTTGATTACCGCACCGTCTTCCGGTCAGGGCAAGACCACCGTGACGGCGGCGTTGGCGCGTTACCATCGCGAGCAGGGCCGTATCGTGCGCGTGTTCAAGACCGGCCCGGATTTTCTCGACCCGATGATTCTGGAACGCGCATCGGGTCATCCTGTTTATCAGCTTGACTTATGGATGGGCGGCGAAGCACATTGTCGCGAGTTGCTCTATCAGGCCGCAGCGGAGGCCGACCTGATACTTGTCGAGGGTGTGATGGGGTTGTTCGACGGCGCGCCATCCAGTGCCGACTTGGCCGCGACGTTCGGCATCCCGGTATTGGCGGTCATTGATGCGAGTGCGATGGCGCAGACCTTCGGTGCCATCGCCTACGGCCTGGCCAATTACCGGACGGACATTAAATTTTTCGGCGTGCTGGCCAATCGCGTTGCGAGTCCTGGTCATGCCGACATGCTCAAAGAAAGTCTGCCGCCTGGCGTCGGCTGTTTCGCTACGCTGCCGCGCGATGCCGAGTTGAGTTTGCCGGATCGCCACCTCGGGCTGGTACAGGCGCAGGAAATCGCCGATCTGGATCAGCGCATCGCCCATGCCGCTAAAATTCTTGCAGGGCAGTGCTGTGTTGCCTTACCTGAACCCACCGCATTCGTAAAGGTCAATGCTGTAACGCCACAACGCACGCTTGCTGGCATCAAGATTGCGGTAGCACGGGATGCAGCCTTCTCATTTTTGTATCACGCCAACGTCGATGCGTTGCGTGCCTTGGGTGCCGAGCTGGAATTCTTTTCCCCGCTGACCGACACGCGCCTGCCCGAGGCCGACAGCCTGTATCTGCCCGGCGGCTACCCGGAATTGCATCTGCAGCAACTGCAAGCAAACGGGACGATGCGCGACGCGATACGCATGCATCATGCAACTGATAAACCCATCCTTGCCGAATGCGGCGGCATGCTTTACCTGCTGGAGACGCTGAGCGATTCGCAAGGATGCTGTGCCGACATGGTGGGGTTGTTGCCGGGCCACGCGGTGATGCAGAAGAAGCTGGTCAATCTCGGCATGCACAGCGTGACGCTACCCGTGGGTGAATTTCGCGGACATACTTTTCATCATTCCAACATGGAAACATCATGCGCACCGTTCGCAATGACCTCGCCAGCGAGAGCACGCGGCAAGCCTGAAGCCGTGTATCAAATCGGCAGACTGCATGCCTCTTATTTACATTATTATTTGCCCTCGAATTTGTCGGCAGCCGCACGTTTTTTCACCCCGTAACTTCATCTTCGATTCAGTAAAAAAAAGGAGAACACCATGCACATCGAACCCGGAATCATCGCTCAAGCAAAAATCATGGCTGCCAACATCAGCGCGACCGGTCTACTCAAACTGACAAATTGATGGGTAAAGTTTGGTTTGTCGGCGCGGGGCCGGGCGATCCCGATCTCATCACGATCAAGGGGCGCGATCTGGTCGTCAGTGCGGGAGCCATACTTTACGCGGGTTCTCTGGTAGCGGAAGCGACCACGCGCTGGGCAAATGCAGCGTGCGAGATTTGCGACTCGAAGAGTATGGCACTGGAAGAGATTACCGCATGGTTGATCGAGCGGGCGGGCAGGCATGAGACGGTGGTGCGCCTGCAAACCGGCGACCCGACGCTGTATGGAGCGTTGATAGAAATGGTGCAGCCGCTTGATGCAGCTGGTATCGAAGTCGGCGTGGTGCCTGGCGTTTCATCGGCGATGGCTTCTGCGGCAGCGGCAGTGGAGAGCTTGACCTTGCCCGAAGTCACGCAGACGGTGATCCTGACGCGCATGGAAGGACGCACCCCGATGCCGGATGGAGAGGCATTGCGCGACTTGGCACAACATCACAGCACGCTGTGCGTGTTTCTATCCATCACCCTGCTGGGCGAGGTTCGGAAAGAATTGTTGGCGGCGGGTTGGCGCGATGATGCGCCGATCCTGGTGGTGCACAAGGCGAGCTGGCCAGGTGAGGAAAAAATCATCCGCGGCACGCTGGCTGATATACGCGACAAGTGTCGTGAACAGAAGATCAATAGCCAGGCCATGATCATCGTCAGTCCCGCACTTGGCGCGCGCGACTGGAAGGAACTCAAAAAATCTAAGCTATATGATGAAGCATTTACGCACCGCTATCGTCGCGGTGTAAAAAATAAGGAGTTGTCGAGTGAGTGAAACGATATTGTTGGTCGGACATGGTTCGAGGAATGTTGAAGGCAATCGCGAGATTGAGGTTTTCGCGGAACAATGGCGTCAGCGACAGCCGCAATGGTGCATCGAGGTCGGCTTCATCGAGTTCGCAGACGTGCTGCTGGATGGAGGGTTGGATCGTACTGCCAGCAATGCATCACGGGTCATTGTCGTGCCGCTGATCCTGAACGCGGCAGGCCATGTCAAAATGGAAATTCCAGAGCATATTGCACAGGCACGCCTGCGTCATCCGCAGGCCGAGTTTGTCTACGTGCCGAATCTGGGGGCGGATGATCGCCTGTTGAAAATACTCAAGCGCAATCTTCGCAAGGCTATGGGCGCACTGGATATGCCCGACCCCAAGACCACCGGTGTGATCGTGCTTGGTCGCGGTTCATCGGATCGCGGTGCCAACGGCGAAGTGTCCAAGCTTGCGCGCTGGTTGTTTGAAGAGACAGATCACGAGTTGGTGGACATCGCGTTTACCGGCATTACTTATCCCCGGCTGGAAGCTGTGGTGCAACGCCAGGTGAAACTCGGCATGATGCAGATCGTTGTGTTGCCCTATTATTTGTTTACCGGCACGTTAATCGAGCGCATTCGCAGGCAGGTGGAGCATTTGCGTATGCAATATCCGCAGGTATGTTTTTCGCTGAGCGATTATTTTGGCTTTGAGGAAGAGATATTCCAATTACTGGATGAGCGTGTATTGGCAGTGCAGTCTGGATCAACGCAGATGGGCATGATGCCGTGCGACGGCTGCAAATATCGGGAATTTGCCGAGGAACACGGCCATCACCATAGCCACGATTAATATGCATAACATTGTCACCGAACAACTTACCCACGCCGGCCAGCAGATCGAACACGACTCCTTCGCGATCGTCGATGCCGAGGCGGGGGCGCATGGTTACAGCCCGGATCAATGGCAGGTTGTGCGACGCATTATCCACGCCACCGCCGATTTCGAATTCAACGGCCTGACATGCTTTCACCCGCGAGCCATCGAGGCCGGGTTGCAAGCTGTGGCACGGGGTGCGCCCATCGTCGCCGATGTTGAAATGATCTGCGTCGGTTTATCCAAGCCGCGTCTTGCTCACTTCGGCATCGGCACGCACCAATTCATTTCCGATGAGGATGTGATTGCGCACGCCAAGGCAGAAAATAGTACCCGCGCCGTGCAAGCGATGCGCAAGGCTAACACGCACGGGCTATTGAATGGCGGCATCGTGGCCATTGGCAACGCGCCCACCGCGCTGCTGGAAGTGTTGCGTTTGATACGCGAACAGCAAGTCCGCCCGACACTCATCATCGGTATGCCGGTGGGTTTCGTCTCTGCTGCGGAATCGAAAGCGTTGCTGAGTGAGCTTGCCGATATTCCCTGGATCATCGTTTCCGGCCGCAAGGGCGGCTCCACGCTGGTGGTTGCGACGATACATGCCATCCTGGCACTGGCGGAAGCCAAACAGAAAGGTGTTGTACAGCCATAATGGAAACGCAAAAACCCAAAGGCACGCGCAAGGGATACACCACTGGGGCCTGTTCGGCTGCGGCGGCACGCGCCGCGACGTTGGGACTGGTCGTGGGCCAAGTGCCCGATGAGATCGAGTGCCAATTACCCAACGGACAAATGGTGCGCTTTGCGGTGATGGATGGTTATTGTGCTGATGGTTGTGCGCATGCAGTGGTCATCAAAGATGCGGGCGATGATCCCGATGTAACCGACAAAGCGCATCTCACCGCCGATGTGCGCCGGTTGTCGGCAATGCCGGATGCGGTGCTACTCAAGGGCGGCGTGGGAGTGGGCTTAGTTACGATGCGGGGCCTGGGACTGGAGGTCGGTGGCCCCGCGATCAACCCCGTACCCCGTCGCAACATCGAGGAAAACGTGCGCGCTGTCGCTGGTGCTTTATTGGATAGTGATGGCTTGGAAGTGACCATCTCGGTGCCGGGCGGCGAGGAAATGGCCAAGCGCACATTGAATGCACGGCTCGGCATCATCGGCGGCATCTCGATACTCGGCACCACCGGCATCGTGCATCCCTATTCCACTGCCGCATTCCGTGCCAGCGTGATACAGGGCATCGAAGTCGCCGCGAAGCAAGGGCAGGATACCGTGGTGCTCACCACCGGCGGGCGCACCGAAAAATTCGTCATGCGTGAGTTGCCGCAGCTGGCCCAATCGTGTTTCGTGCAGATGGGCGATTTTCTGAAATACGCGCTGGATACCGCAGCAAGCCATGGCATCCGCCATTTGGTGATCGGCGGCATGGTGGGCAAGCTCACCAAAATGGCGCAGGGCGAAACCATCACGCACGCCGGGCGCAATGCGGTGGACACCGATCTCGTCGCGGATATTGCCGCCGCAGTGGGCGCCTCGCCAGAGGTGTGTGCCGGTATACGTGCCGCCGAGACCGCACGCTTCGGCGCTGAGCAAATGGAACAATTGGGACTTGCGCATGAATTTCATCTCGAACTGGGTCGCCGTGTGATCAACACACTCGCAGCGCGTTACCCGGGGAAATTCACCCTCAGAGTTTTGATTTGCGATTTCGAAGGCAACAAGCTGGCCGAGGTGGAGCAAGACCATGCGTGAACCTTGCCGCATCATCGGCGTGCTGGACAACGGCGTGGATGGTTTGACCCCTGTCGCACTCGCGCATTTGCAATTAGCAGATATGGTCATCGGTGCCGGGCGCACGCTGTCGCTGTTTGAATCCGTGTTGCCTGCACAGGCAGAGCGGCGCGATATGGGTGGGCAATTGACCAGTGTTCCCGGGTGGATCTCACAGGCCAGGGATGCAGGACGCAGGGTCGTGGTATTGGCTACCGGCGATCCGCTGTGTCACGGCATCGCGTCATTTCTGATTGGCAAACTTGGGTTGTCCGCGTGCGAGATATTGCCCAATATTTCCACGCTGCAGTGGGCATTCGCCCGACTCGGTCTGCCGTGGCAAGAGGCAAAAATATGCTCGATACACAGCAAGGATGCGGGAGAGTGGTCGCCCGGCGCAAGCCCGGAACATGGCCTGTATGCGTTGCTGCAAGCGGTGCGCCGGCATGATCTGCTGGCGGTACTCACCAGCCCGGACAATACCCCGGCGCGCATCGCGCGCATGTTGGTGAGCGAAGGGTTGGGAGATGCATTTCAGCTCAGCGTGGTGACCCGGATTTTTCAAATGGAGAAAAATGAGTCAATGGAAAAAATCATTGGCCCGATTGTTGCGGTGCAATGTGTCGATCTGGTTTGTGCCGATCCCAATGTGGTGATCCTGCAACGTTGTCAGCCGCGCACGCGGGAAATCTTGTTCGGCCTGGACGATAGCGAATTTCTGCAACGCAAACCGGACAAGGGTCTGATCACCAAGCGTGAAGTTCGCGCCGTGTCACTGGCGCGTATGCAGTTGCGCGCAGACAGCATCGTCTGGGACATCGGTGCGGGGTCTGGGTCGGTCGGGCTGGAAGCCGCGCGATTGTGTCCGCAGGGACATGTCTACGCGATCGAAAAAAATGTCGACGATGCAGCTATCGCGATGCAAAACCGGCAGCGGCTGGGCATCGCGAACTACACGCTGATAAACGATAAGGCACCTAAAGGTATGGATATGTGGCCCGACCCCGATGCGATGTTTGTCGGCGGTTCTGGCGGCGAACTGGAAGGATTGCTACGCATGGGGCTGCAACGCCTGAAACCGAATGGTTGGTTGATTATGAATTTTGTCACTTTTGAAAATCTGAACGTTGCTCTGGCGACACTAATTGCGCTGAGTGCAGTCTGGGATGTCACGCAATTGCAAGCCTCGCGCAGCCAGCCGATTTTGCACATGCACCGATTGCAGGCAGAGAATCCAGTATGGATCGTCTCGGCGCAGAGAAAACAACCATGAAGACCTCGCGCATCGGGAAACTCATCGGTGTTTCACTCGGCCCCGGCGACCCCGGCCTCATCACGCGCCGCGCCTGGGAGGTGATGCAGAGTGATGTGCACTGGGCTTATCCGGTGCGCAGCCGCAGCAGCGACAGCTACGCGCTGGATATCGTGCAGCGTGCGGGACTGAACATGCCGAAAAACTACAGCCCGCTGCTTTTTCCCATGACCCATGATCCCGAGAAGCTGAGTATTTACTGGCTGGAGGCGGCGCAAACCGTGCTGTCTGTATTGCAGGCGGGACGCGATGTCGCTTTTCTGGTCGAAGGCGATGCTTCGACTTATTCCACTTTCGGTCATCTGGCGCGCACTTTGTCTGCATTGGATGCCGCCATCGAGGTCGAAGTCATACCCGGCGTGACGTCTTTTAATGCTGCCGCCGCGAGCGTGGGAAAGCCGCTAGCCGATGTGGACGATACGGTGGTCATCGTTCCAGCCGGTTATGGCATCGCCATGCTGGAACGTCTGCTGGACGATGCTGACACGCTGATTCTGCTCAAGGTCAAACCTTTGCTTAACGACATTATCGATTTTCTGGCTCGTCGCAATTTGCTGGCGCATAGCTGTTTCATTGAGAAAACCGGGGCGCCGGAAGAGCGAATTGTGCATGATGTAGCAAGCTTAAAAGGCGAAAAAGTGAACTACCTGTCTTTATTGATTATCAAAAATCCAGACCGGCAACGCGGCGAAATAGCACGCGGTTGTCGCAAAGTCGTGCGAGTGGAAGAGCAATGAGCGATACCCGCATCGCGTTGGTGGCGATCACCAAACATGGCGCAGCACAAGTCGCGCAGCTCGCCCCCAAGCTTCCATACGCCGGCATCATAGTGGCTGCAAAATTTGCAGAGCAGATGGAGGGGCTGCCTAATCCGGTACACGTCTATCAAGGTGCATTGAGTGCACAAATCGCCGCGTTGTTTCAGGCATACGATCAGATAGTATTCTTCGTTTCACTCGGAGCCGTGGTGCGGCTGATCGCGCCGCATCTCAAGTCCAAAGATGAAGATCCCGGTGTACTGGTGATTGACGATGCTGCACAATTCGTCATTCCGGTTTTGTCGGGCCATGTTGGCGGCGCCAATGCCTATGCGGAACAATTGGCAACCTTGCTCGGTGCCACGCCGGTACTGACCACCGCCTCGGATGTCGGCAAGACTGTCCCGGTGGACATACTCGGGCGCGAACTGGGTTGGCAAGTCGAGTGTCCCAAGATCAATCTCACGCGCGTCTCGGCCGCTGTGGTGAATGAAGAGCCTGTCGCCTTTGTGCAGGAAGCGGGCTCTAAGAGCTGGTGGACGCGCTCCACGCCGCTGCCGCGTAATATCCAATTATTTTCTCGATTCGAAGATGTGGCTCTCGATCAATTTCGGGCGGTGTTATGGGTGACGCAGCGGGATATACACGAAGAGATATGGATACGCTTGACTGAGCGGTTGGTGGTGTACCGCCCGCCGGAAGGCCAGACGTGATGCGTATCGCATTGGGTATTGGCTGCGACCGCGGCGCAGCCTTGCAAACTCTGCATACTGCTGTGACGCAAGCTTTGGCGCAAGCCAGTCTGGCGCATGAGGCAGTGGTGGTGTGCGCCAGCATAGACAAGAAGAGCGATGAAGTCGCCCTAGTGCAGCTTTGTACACAATACGGCTGGCCGTTGCAGTTCTACAGTGCCATACAACTGGCCGGGGTTGCGGTACCCAACCCCTCCGAAGTGGTGCGCAAACACATGGGTACACCGGCAGTGGCGGAAGCAGCTGCCATGCTTGCCGCCAACTCTGGCATCGAAAGTTTACTGGTTGAAAAATATAAATACTGTGGCACGGACGGTAAGAACGCCACGGTATCCATCGCGAGGGTTGAAAAATGAAAAAAGGAAAAATTCTGCTGGTCGGATTCGGCCCGGGCTCCAAAGAAGATATGACTTACCGCGCGCGCGAAGCCATCGCAAGCGCGGATGTGGTCATCGGCTATTCCACTTACATCAAATTGGTGGAGGATTTGCTCGATGGCAAGGAGGTGATCCGCAAAGGCATGACCGAAGAGATCGATCGTTGCGTCGAAGCATATGAACAAGCCAAGCTGGGCAAGGTGGTAGCGGTTGTATCGTCGGGCGATATCGGTATCTACGGCATGGCAGGGCCTGCTTATGAAGTGCTGTTTCAGTCGGGCTGGAAACCCGGCGACGACATCGCAGTGGAAGTCGTGACGGGCAGCACCGCCTTGTCGGCTTGCGCGTCATTGGTCGGTGCGCCGCTGACCCATGATTTTTGTTCCATCTCGCTGTCGGATTTACTCACCCCATGGCCGGTGATCGCCAATCGTCTGGAAGCGGCGGCGCGCGCAGATTTCGTGGTGGCGTTGTACAACCCCAAGAGCGGACGGCGTGCGCAGCAGATCGTCGAGGCTCAGCACATCATGCTCCAGTTCCGCAAGCCGGATACGCCAGTGGCCATCGTCAAGTCGGCTTACCGCAAGCGTCAATCGATATTGATGGTCAGGCTGGACGAGATGGCCGATTGCGATATCGGCATGCTGTCCACCGTGCTGATCGGCAACAGCAGTACCTTCCTGCGCGAAAATCTGATGATCACGCCGCGCGGCTACGCCAACAAATACGACAGCATCACTGGTGAAACCAGAGAGGGCGAAAATGCAGGGCGTTCTTTGAGCATGGGGCTGATGGGCTGGAAGTCCTGTGTGCGCAGCTATATGCGCGATGCCGCGAGTCAATCATTGCAACAGCTGGCCAATCATTTCGATGTGCATCTGGAGGAGATTCTGTCTGCTATCAGCGAAGGTAATGCTAATGACGCTGCCGGAGAGTTTTCGGCAGTTCCGGCGGGTAATGTCGCACCGATGCTGGATGAAGTGCGTAGCTGGGGACGGCTGCGTGCCGTGGTTCGCAGCGGGAATGCCGTCAGCGAGTTGATATTGAGCGGCATTGATCTGAATCTGTGCGGCGACAGATTGAACGTGGAAAACGAACACTTCCATCTGCATATTGATTGGAACCGGGTGGCGCGCGCATGGCTCGTGCGGCGCGGCGACAAGGGGTGCGGCGTGTATTTTATCGACAGCCACGGCGATGCCGTCTTCAAACTTTTATTGACGCGACAGGACAGTGCTTTCGATATCTCCGCCGAACAACAATTCAACCGAGCCTGGTCGGCTCAGGGTGGAACACAATTACCGGAGGTGGTCTATGAGTGATGCCGTGCTGGAAAAACCGAAAATGCTGGATTACCGGCGACATCTGCTGGTGTGTGTCGGGCCGCGCTGCAGCGAAGACGGCGAGTCGCAGATTTTGTTCGACAGTCTGGGTGAGAAGTTCAAGGCGGCTGGGATAGACGCGGGTGAGTTGCGCGTCAAACGCACTCGCACCACCTGCTTTGCCACCTGTAAATCCGGCCCCATCCTGTGTGTGCAACCCGATGGTATTTGGTACTACAACGTTACCGCCGCCAATCTGGATCGCATCATTCTGGAGCATCTCGTCGGTGGGCAACCTGTGGAGGAGTTGATTTACCATCGGGGTCCGAGCTGTGTCGCAGACTGACCCGGTTAATTTTTCCGAAACTGACCGCGAATCCTTGTATCGGGTCATGCGCGCCAGGCGCGACATGCGCCACTTTTCGCCAAACTCAACTGTGGACGCAGCGGTGCTGCAACGCATATTGTCTGCCGCACACAGCGCTCCATCGGTCGGCCTGATGCAACCTTGGCGGTTCATCCGCATCAGCGATTCGGCATTGCGCGAGCAGATACACGCGCTGGTGGAGACCGAGCGTCACCTGACTGCACAAGCACTGGGCGAACGCGATGGGGAATTTTTGCGGCTGAAAGTCGAGGGTGTACGAGATTGCGCCGAGTTGTGGGTGGCGAGCCTGATGGATAGACGCGAGGCACACATATTCGGACGGCGCACGTTGCCGGAAATGGATCTGGCGTCGGTAGCCTGCGCCATCCAGAATCTGTGGTTGGCGGCACGTGCCGAAGGTTTGGGTATGGGCTGGGTATCGCTGTTCGATCCGCAAGCGCTCGCGACGCTGCTCAACATCCCGGCGGGCGGCAAGCCTGTTGCGATTATTTGTCTCGGGCCGGTGCCGGAATTTTATCCAGCGCCGATGCTGCAACTGGAGCAATGGCGCAAACCGCAGCCGTTACAAGAGATGCTATTCGAGAATAGTTGGGGATGTCGTGCTGATGGGAATCTCTAAAAATCTACTGCGCGATTCGACAGCAGCGTTGCGCGCTGCTCGCTCGTCGCCTGCCCATTTGGTATGTCTCTGTCGCTGCGCTCCGTGCACCTTGTTCTCGAACCGTCTGCTTCGATTCTAAGGGATTCCTTGATGCAAGCAGCGCAACTCTTAAACAATCTTGCTGTACCGACGATATTGGCGGCAGTGCTGCTCGATCGTCTATTGGGCGAGCCTGGACGTTTCCATCCCCTGGCGGGTTTCGGCAGATTGGCGCAGTGGATCGAAAAGATATTCTACGGTCCGGCACACGTTGCTTCCGGTATGCGCTATGTGCGCGGTATTGCAGCGCTAAGCATATTGTTGATCCCGCTCGTGGCACTCGCGGCGCTGCTGCAACAGCCGCCGATTTTCGGTACGCTGTTTTCCATTGTCGTGCTATATCTTGCCATCGCTCCGCGCAGTCTGCGCGAGCATGCCGAGCGCGTGGCAAGGGCTTTTTCTGCCGGCGATTTGCCTGCTGCGAGACAGGCCGTAAGTATGATGGTCAGCCGCGATACCAGCCATCTGGATGAAGAAGGTGTGGCGCGCGCCACGGTGGAATCGGTGCTGGAGAACGGCAACGACGCGATCTTTGCCGCGCTGTTCTGGTTTGTCGTGGCCGGCGCGCCGGGCGTGGTGTTGTATCGCCTGAGCAATACGCTGGATGCGATGTGGGGTTACCGCAACGCACGCTATGATCACTTCGGTTGGGCGGCGGCACGACTGGACGATGTGCTGAATTTCATCCCGGCACGCCTGACCTCCCTGAGCTATGCGCTTGTCGGTCACACACGCAGTGCATTGCGCTGTTGGCGTCTTCAGGCCGCCGCCTGGGAAAGCCCGAATGCCGGCCCAGTGATGGCAGCAGGCGCGGGTGCGCTGCGCGTACAGCTTGGCGGTGCAGCGATTTATCACGGCGAAATAAGTCAGCGTCCTCCGCTTGGCTGTGGTGCGGAGGCCAGCCAAGCGGATATCACGCGAGCCGTGCAACTGGTACGCCACACTTTGTACGTATGGCTGGCCGTCATCACGCTCGGCGCGTTGTTCATAGCGGGGTGGCAACCATATGCTTGAGCATGGCGGAAGACTGCGCCGCGCCGCGCGACATTACGGCATAGACGAGGCGAACTGGCTGGACTTGTCCTCCGGCATCAACCCGGTTGGCTGGCCGGTTCCATCCATTCCGGGTGACGTTTGGCTGCGCCTGCCGCAGGAAGATGACGGACTGGATGAGGCGGCAAAGGAATATTACGGCACGGCGGAATTATTGGCCGTGTCCGGATCGCAAGCGGCCATACAGGCGTTGCCGACGTTGCGTCCGCCCACGCAGGTGGCGCTTGTCGCACCCAGCTATGCGGAACACGCGCACGCCTGGAAGCGGCATGGTCACCGGGTCGACAGCGTGCCTGCGGCAGACATATTTCAGGCCGGCACAAATGCGCAGGTGGTGGTCATCGTCAATCCAAACAATCCTTCCGGCAAGCTTTTCAGAGTTGACGAATTATTGAGTTTGCACGCACAACTAACTGCGCGCGGCGGCTGGTTAGTGGTGGACGAAGCGTTCATGGATGCTACACCTGAACATAGTCTCGCTTTCCTTTGCCCGCGTCCGGGGCTGATCGTACTGCGTTCGCTGGGCAAATTCTTCGGTCTGGCCGGTGCGCGCGTCGGTTTTGTGCTGGCTGAACGCGAAATATTGCGACCACTTGCCGAGCTGCTCGGTCCGTGGCCGGTTGCCGCTCCGTCACGCTTTGCGGCGACACTGGCATTGCGCGACACGGCTTGGCAACATGCAACACGCGAGTCATTACCGCTGGCGGCGCAGCGCCTGGCGGATTTGTTGCAGCGCTCGAACTTGATCCCGAGCGGCGGCTGCACGCTGTTTCAATGGGCGTGCAGTGCCGATGCCGCGAGCGTACATGATCAACTTGCACGGCAGGGCGTTCTGACAAGGCTGTTCGATGCACCGCACAGCGTGCGTTTCGGACTGCCGAACGAAGAAGGGCAGTGGGCGCGCCTGGTGGCAGCGTTAAGCGAGGTGCAGCGATGAGCGCGCGTACGCTGATGGTCCAGGGCACCACCTCCGATGCGGGCAAGAGCACATTGGTTGCCGCCTTGTGCCGCTGGCTGGTAAGGCAAGGCGTGGTCGTCGCGCCGTTCAAGCCGCAGAACATGGCACTGAACAGCGCAGTGACCTCCGACGGCGGCGAGATTGGGCGCGCGCAGGCGGTGCAGGCGCAAGCAGCACGCCTCGCACCGCACACCGACATGAATCCGGTATTGCTCAAACCCAACAGCGACACCGGCGCACAAGTCATCATTCATGGGCGCGCTGTCGGCAACATGGAAGCGCTGGAATATCACCACTACAAAAGCACGGCGCGCGCGGCGGTATTGCAGTCGCATGCGCGTTTGTCTTCGCAGTATCGGGTCGTGGTGGTGGAGGGGGCGGGTAGCCCGGCCGAGATCAATTTGCGCGAGGGCGACATTGCCAACATGGGTTTTGCAGAAGCGGTGGATTGCCCGGTGATCCTGATTGCCGATATCGACCGTGGCGGCGTCTTCGCGCATCTGGTCGGAACACTGGCGCTGTTGAGTGAGAGCGAACAGGCACGCGTGGTTGGTTTTGTCATCAACCGTTTTCGCGGCGATCTCGCGTTGTTGCAGCCCGGTCTGGATTGGCTGGAACAACACACGGGCAAGCCGGTGCTGGGTGTGTTGCCGTATCTGCACGGTTTGCATCTGGAGGCGGAAGATGCAGTGCAAGTCAGCGCTTCGCCTCATCATCCCTCACCCCAACCCTCTCCCGCTTGCGGGCGAGGGGGCCAAAACAAGCTGCGCGTCATCGTCCCCGTCCTGCCCCACATCAGCAACCACACCGATTTCGACCCGCTGCGCTTGCATGCGCAAATCGAATTCAAATTCGTGCCGATCAGTGAGCCGCTGCCTCCCTGCGACCTGATCATCCTGCCCGGCAGCAAATCCGTGCGTAGCGATCTGGCCAGTTTGCGCGCAGCCGGCTGGGATACGGCGATCAAGCAACACTTGCGCTACGGCGGCAAGCTCATCGGCATTTGCGGCGGCCTGCAAATGTTGGGGCAGCTTGTCCACGATCCGCTGGGAATAGAAGGCGAGGTTGGTAGCAGTGCGGGGCTGGGTTTGCTGGAACTGGAAACCACGCTCGCCGCAGAAAAGCAGTTACGCAATGTGATCGGAACTTTGTTGCTGGAAAACGCGCCCGTGTCCGGATACGAAATCCACGCTGGAATTTCCAGCGGTGCTGCATTGAACAATCCAGCACTGCAATTGGAACACAGTGGGGACGGCGCCATCTCGACCGACGGGCAAATCCTCGCCACTTATCTGCATGGCTTGTTTGAATCGCCCGAGGCGTGTAGTGCGTTGTTGCGCTGGGCCGGGTTGCGCAATGTGCAGACAACTGACTATCGGGCGCGTTGCGAGGCTGATCTTGAACGGCTGGCAGATGCAGTTGAAAGCTGTCTGGATACTGTGAAGCTGCGCGAACTATTCGAATTGGGAGAGGTGCAATGCGTGAATTGATTCTGGGTGGCGCACGTTCCGGCAAAAGCCGTTTGGCAGAACAGCATGCCAAGGATTCCGGCCTGGATGTGGTGTATGTGGCGACTGCGCAGGTGCGCGATGCGGAAATGCAGCAGCGCGTCGCCCATCACCAGGCGCACCGTCCTGCTCATTGGCAGGTGGTCGAAGCCGGGCACAATCTGGCGCAGGTGTTGCAACAACAAGCCGGTGCCGGACGCTGCGTACTGGTGGATTGCCTGACGTTGTGGCTCACGCAATTGCTGTGCGACCTCAGCGAAGCCGAATTGCGCAGCGAAGTGGACGTCTTGCTCAGCGTGCTGCCCACCTTGCCGGGGCAGATTATTTTGGTGAGCAATGAAACAAATATGGGCATCGTCCCGCTGGGCGAATTGTCGCGGCGTTATTGCGACGAGGCGGGACGCCTGCACCAGCAAGTAGGCGCGTTATGCGAACGTGTGATTTTGACCGTGGCAGGAATGCCACTTATCGTGAAAGGAAATTGAATATGGCAATGAACTGGCTGGCACAACCTTGTGCTGCATTGAACGAAACTGCGCGCACTGGAGCGCTGGCGCGTCAGGGGCAACTCACCAAGCCGCCCGGTGCGTTGGGCCGCCTGGAAGATATCGCCGTGCAACTGGCCGCCATGCAGGGAGTGGAACAGCCCGTGATGGAGCGCGTATACATCGGCATTTTTGCCGCCGATCACGGCGTGGCGGATGAAGGTGTATCGCTGTTTCCGCAGGCCGTCACGGCAGAGATGGTGCGTAACTTTGCGCGGGGCGGGGCGGCCATCAGCGTGTTGGCACGGCATCTGGACGCCACGCTGGAAGTGATCAATCTCGGCACGGTGTCCGTCGTTGAGCCTTTGAACAATGTGCGCGATGAACGTATCGCAGCGGGTACAGCCAACTTCGCCAAGCAGCCCGCGATGAATGAAGCTCAATGTGCTGCTGCCTTGCACGCCGGACGCAATGCAGCGTTGCGTGCCAAACAGCAAGCTGCCGAGCTTTTCATCGGCGGCGATATGGGCATAGCCAATACCACGTCGGCATCTGCCATCGCCTGCGCATTATTGTCCGCCGCGCCCGAGTCGTTGGCCGGTCCGGGAACAGGGCTGGATAGTGCAGGCGTGACGCATAAGGCGCAAGTTATTGCCAGGGCATTGAGCTTGCATGAAGTTGCGGCCGACCAGCCGCTGGAGGTCTTGTGCAGTTTGGGCGGATTCGAAATCGCCGGCCTGACGGGTGCGTATATCGCGGCCGCGCAAAATGGCTTGCCCGTGTTGGTGGATGGCTTCATCAGTTCGGTGGCAGCTCTCGTTGCTGTCCGGATCAATCCAGCAGTGCGCGCCTGGCTGCTATTTGGGCATACTTCCGCCGAGCCCGGACACCGGCGCATATTAGATGCACTCGATGCGCAAGCGCTGCTGCAACTGGGGATGCGTCTGGGTGAAGGCAGCGGTGCGGCAGTCGCTGTACCGCTTTTGCAATTGGCGTGTGCTTTGCATCGCGGCATGGCCACATTTACCGAGGCAGGAGTCAGTGAGCAGAACTGATCCCACGATCGTGACAGTGTTGCGCCACGGCGCAGTCGAGGGACGCGCGCATATTTTTCGCGGTGTGCTGAATGATCCGCTCAGCGTACAGGGAGCAACACAAATGCAGCGGGCGCTAGCGCGCTGTCACGTGGCTGATTTTGATGCGGTTGCTACTTCTCCGCTCAAGCGTTGCCATGAATTCGCCGCAACTTACGCCACGCAGCACCACTTGCCCTTGCGGGTGTTGCCGCAGTTTGGCGAGCTGGCATTCGGCGATTGGGAAGGACTTACGCCTGCTGAAGTTGCAGCACGCAATCCGGAAGAGTATCAGACGTTTAGCGCCACACATGGCGTGCACGCCCCGCCTAACGGTGAATCGCTGGCGCAATTGCGCGCCCGCATCAGTCTGGGTTGGCACGAATGGCTTGCAAGCGATGATGGAACGAACCGTTTGCTCATTACGCATGCCGGTGTAATGCGCGCCTTGCTCATGGAGTTGTTCGGTTTTACACCGGCACAGGCATTTCAGATCGCTCTGCCGGAAGCGGCTTGTCTGCGTATTTCCTGGCTGCATGGACAGCCGCCATTTTTACTTTATATCAACTGAGGCGAAATACGATGCGCGGTTTGATTCTGGCAATTCAATTTTTAACGCGGCTTCCCACCCCGCAGTTGCGCGAGCTTGACCTTGCACAATTGCCGCGCAGCGCGCACTGGTTCCCGTTGGTGGGTATGCTCATTGGCCTGTTGCTGGCAGCAACCCTGTGGTTGGGCAGTCGCATCGATCCGTGGCTGGGCGCGCTGCTGACCTTGCTGCTGTGGGTATGGATCACTGGCGCATTGCATCTCGACGGGCTGGCTGACATGAGCGATGCGCTGGGCGCCGCACACCGCGACCGCGACCGATTTTTGGCCGTGTTGGCCGATCCGCATCTGGGTACGTTCGGCGTTGTCAGCCTGGTGCTGCAATTGGCATGCAAGCTGGTGTTGCTGATGTTGTTGGCACGCGGCGGGCAATACTGGGTATTGCTGCTCATCCCTGCATGGGCGCGCTGGGGGGTGCTGGTCTGGGCACGGTTGCCTACGCTAAAACCCGGCATGGGCCAACGCTTCGGCGGGCAGGTCACGCAGCCATCCATTTGGATATGGGGCGCGCTGCTCATGGCATGCAGCGTTGGCGTACCAGTGTTATGGTGCGTTCCGTTACTGGTTTTTGCGTGGCGAGAATTTCTGCTGCGGCGTCTTGGCGGCATGACGGGCGATTTGCTCGGCGCGGGTATAGAAGTGGTTGAAAGTCTGGCTTTACTGCTGTTGATTGTGCAAACGCACATTAATGTGTGAGGAACTCGTAAACAACGTCTTCTAGTCGAATGAAATTCACAGTTAGAAAGCGGACCTCCCAGCACGTTACACCAAAAGCCTTTTAGCAAACTGCCAGCGTCCGGTATGGCCGAGAAATGTGCCTTCATTGAAATATTCTTGGGGGTCTCCTTCGGGTCGATTGTGTGAACTCGCCAATGTCCGGTTTGCGGCAACGAATTCGTTAAGAGCTATGACCGGATAGGCCGAAGATTGAGCCTTCATGGCGATTATCCTGGGGTTCACCAATTGGTCGAATGTCGCATGTCGTGAGAGGCTGCTATATGGTGCGCCGATTTTCCAATGCACAAGCGACCGCTTCCTGGCGGGCAATATGGCAACATGAAGTACCGGTGCGTGCCATGAGCGGACCTCCGCGGTTACATGTCAATTCCTAAATGGAGACAGTTTTTGGGCCTGTATCCATGTGACCTACTGTTGATACAAATCCGTTGCACCGGCCGAATTAGCCTAAGCTCACGGCTCTACTTGCGCGCTTCCATTGCTTGTTGGCTTGCGCGTATCAGCTGGTTAAGCGCAGAATCCTATGCATATTCGTCAATGGGATTGCCAACTGTTCGCGCGTCTTCATCGCCTTTGCGTGTTCCGCTACGTCCGGTTCTGCACCCACTTTTATCGGTACGATGAAATGATACGTCGATCTTGTCGATTAACACTTCCCAGTCTAGTTGTTTTTGCTTGCATATCGATGTCAGCCTTCGCGGAGCAAGTCGAGAACCCGAGACTTGAAGTTGTGCCGGGCGGTTGGGGCGGCGCGGAATCAAACGAAATTCACAAGATCATCGCTGGAGTCGTCAAACAATTCCCTGCGCCGATCGCATACGGCTCCAGACCATCGCTGCAGATTCGGCACCGCTTCGGCGGCCCGATGATCGATTACGATCGGGATACGGACGGTTCGATAATTATCTACCTTTCCGCACGCGACGATCGCTGGTACCAGTACGTCTATCAGTTTGCTCATGAGTACTGCCACGTCCTCGCGCGTTTCAACCAAAAGCAAAGAGGGGGCGATATCGTTCGCGACAATCAGTGGTTCGAGGAGTCCCTGTGCGAGACTGCCTCCCTTTACGCCGTGCACCGCCTTGGTGTCGACTGGTCGGCGGATGCCGATGCCCAACTTAGGGCAGCCGCGATTCAGTTGGCTCAATACTTGAAGCAACTCGCGGCCGAACCCCAAAGGCAACTCGATCCCGGAGCGAATTTCGTTGATTGGTTTGCGAGCAATCAGGAAAGCCTAAGACGGGACCCTTATCACCGCGAACTCAACGAACTTGTGGCAATGCAATTGCTGCCGTTTTTCGAACGGAATCCAGACCTGTGGCAGGCACTTGCGTATCTCAACGCGCCGACGCCGATTCCCGGGCAGCCTTTCACAGCCTTCCTTTCAACTTGGGAAGCGGCATCGCCAATTGCCGCTCGGCCGCTGATCGCGCAGATTCGCTCGCTTTTCGGGCAATGAGTGGAACTCACAGGCTGCGACCGAGCAACGTTTTCAGCAAGCTAAACACATCGGACTCACAATGACGTTTGTATTCGCAGCGGATTTCAAGGATTACCTCATTTAGACGATTGCGAAAATGATATATCGTTGCCAACACTGATGCAATTTAAATCTCATTAAAAATAAACTGCGTATTTCAGCAAACCTGATCGCTGTCCGACAGCATGATCAGGAAGTCTAGTGTTGCTGCTCAGTCTTAGCATGAAGATGTTTATAAACAGAAGCACGGGTGATCAACCTGACTGGATCGCCTGCCAACTCCTCCTGGAACAGGTGCTCATGAGTGACCGGAATACGCAAATCAGCGATATTTTGCGTATTCCGGTGAATTTAGCTCTGTTGATTCAAATGTCCAGATTCCTAAGGAACGCTATGCGCGTGGCGGGATTGACAAAGATGAGTACGTGCAGAAAAAGCATGATTTGAGCGAGTAACCATCAAGCATTGATTAATGCTATAGTGCAACGCATGAGTAACCTGTCGGTATTCTTTCACTTGAACCGGTCGTCGAAACAAAAGATGACATGGTTCGTTTTGTTTGCGCTCCTGTTCATCCAGGTCAGGGTGGCGGTAGGCGGCTGCCTGGTTTCGGGCTACTTGCCGCCTTCGCAACCGGCGGAACAGGTTATGCAAATGAAGTCTGCTGGCGATCCCTGCACAGAGCGCGGCTCGCCAGACAAGCAGTCATGCATGATGCACTGCGAACAAGGTTCGGACACCCTGAAGTATAGTTTCGACTTGCCACTTTTTGCACCGGCGGTACTCCCCACCAGTGTGCCGTTGTTCACGGTGGCGGATGCTGCCAGTATTGTAACGCCCACACTAGTCCTTGCTGCCAGTGGTCCTCCTCCCTATCTGCGCTTCCTTCGGCTGCTGAATTAGCCGTTCTTCCGTTAGACCCGTTTGTTCGCGCCTGCTGCGATGCAGTGGTGCGCGCCTGAATTTGGTTTGTTCTGGAGAACATCATGAAACACATTATGCTCGCGGCCGCCGCCGCAACTCTTGCCTTTACCTCCGTCGCCCGCGCAAGCGACAACGACAATACTTACTTTTGGTTACATCCCAAGCTCGGCATGGTTCGAGTGGATAAGTCTACGAATGCCATGGTCACCACCCTACAGCCTAAGGAAGAACGGGCTTCGCCATCGGATAAGGAAACCAAAACGATATTGTGGATCGATCCCAAGGGTAATGTCCGGCGCATACCTGCCACGCCGAAATAAACCAAATCGATAATCGGCGAATCGTTTGCATGCGTGCAAATTTACGCGCCTCGCGGACAGCATCGTCAAGCCAATTGAATTAACACATTTCTAAATTGAAGGAGTTTTGCCATGAAGAAAACCATATCTATTGTTTCCGTAATGACCGCCGCGGCACTGCTAGGCATCAGTTCGATGACCCGTGCACAGTCTGTCGATGCAAGCCCGCGCAACCCGATGATGATAGCCGATACCACCATGGACATGAAAGACATGAACATGAATGGCATGGATATGAAAAGCATGAAGATGGAGAGGGCGGCAAACTCCCATCACGGCCACGGCACCGTTACGAAGATAGATGCCTCCAATGGAATGGTGACGTTTTCACACGAGCCGATTGCAACCCTCAACTGGCCAGCCATGACCATGAGCTTCAAGTTGAAGGATGCTGCGCTTGTCAACGGAATCAAGACAGGTGATACCGTCGACTTCGACCTGGTGCAATCGGGCAACGATTATGTAGTCACGCGCCTGCAAAAATCTGGCAAATAAGCGTACGGAGGGTGTAACGGTTATCGCTGCACCCGCATTTGTCAAATTACCCTCGCAACGCAAGAATTGCGCGGGCAACGGCGATTCTTTCGCTGTCTGGAGGTGTTATGGATGCTCTTTTATCCGGTCGTGGAGGAGCAGCGCTGGTTCGTGCTGGCCGAATCAGTCTCTCTACAAGCGTGTTCGCAATGGTGCTGATGTTTTCGTTGTCAGCCGCTGCACAAGATGCACTGTCGCTGACTGATGCACAACGGCTGGCTGTTGATCGTTCACGCCAACTGGCCGGACAAGATGCAGCCATTGCTGCAGATCACGACATGGCTGTTTCTGCCGCACAAAATCCCGATCCCGTTATTAGTGCCGGCATCGATAACATGCCGGTTGATGGCACAGATCGATTCAGCGTTGGGCGCGATTTCATGACCCAGCGTCGCATCGGTGTGGTACAGGAGTTTACGCGCGATGAAAAACGGCACTTGCGTAGCGAGCGCTACGAGGAGGAAGCTGACAAGACACGCGTCGAGAAGGCTGCAGCGATTCTCGCCATCCAGCGCGACACCGCTCTGGCTTGGCTGGATCGTTACTATGCCGAAGCGAGCTCTAGACTGCTCGATGAGCAGATTCGGCAGGCGCAGAGCGAAATCGAGGCGGCGCAAACTGCTTACCGCAGCGGCAAGGGCAGTCAGTCCGATGTGCTTGCTGCGCGGGCGAATCAGGTTGAGCTGCAAGACAGGGCCAGCGAGATGGCTCGAAAGGTACGTATCGCAAAGATCGCACTGGTTCGCGAGATCGGCAAGCCGGGCGAATTGCCGCTTGCCCAGAAACCCTCAATCGACCATATCCCGATCGATCTAAGCAAGCTTGATGAACACGTTGCGATGCACCCTGAGATTGTCACACTGGCAAAAGAAGAGGAATTGGCGGCGATTGAAGCGCGTCTCGCACAGGCCAACAAACAAACCGACTGGAGCGTGGAATTATCCTACGCACTGCGCGGCCCACAATATTCCAACATGGCATCGATTGGAGTCTCTGTGCCGTTGCAGTGGGATCAGACAAACCGCCAGGATCGCGAAGTGGCCGCCAAACTTGCGCAGGCTGATCAGGCCAGGGCGTTGCGCGAGGAAGCCATACGCACCGAGACGGCAAAGGTGGCTTCGATGATTGCCGAATGGGAAAGTGTACGCGAGCGACAAACCCGCCTCGAACAAGAGCTCGTGCCGCTCGCGACTGAACGCATCCAAGCGGAGCTGGCGGCCTACCGCGGCGGAAAATCGTCCTTGAACAACGTGCTTGCCGCTCGCCGCAACGAAGTCGACGCCCGTCTGCAGGCGCTGCAGATGGAAGCGGAAACTGCACGTTTGTGGGCGCAACTCAACTTTCATTTCTTGCATGATGATGCTGGATCAATTACGCCTCGTGATGCCGGACTCAATGTACCAAACAAGGATTGACCATGAAAACCAAACATCTCATTCTTACCCTGATTGTGCTAACCGTCATTGGCGCGGTGAGCTATGGCAGCTACCGTTTCGGTCTGCAGCAGCATATGAAGCCGTCCTCGGTTGGGACAACGGCAGGTATCGATACTGCCGAAGCGAAATCCGGCATTGCGGTCGATCCGGCAACAGGCAAGACCATCCTGTACTGGCATGATCCGATGGTACCCGGCCAGCGCTTCGACAAACCCGGCAAATCGCCCTTCATGGACATGCCTCTGGTACCGGTCTATGCCGATGGTGGCGGTGATAGCGGGAATGTCTCGATTGATCCACGTGTTCAGCAGAACTTGGGCATTCGTATCGCCGAAGTCACCAAGGGCAATTTGGCGAGCAGCATCGACGCAGTGGGTAATGTGGCATACAACGAACGCGAGTTGGTGGTGTTGCAGGCACGCGCCAACGGTTATGTCGAAAAGCTCCATGTTCGCGCGACGCTGGATACAGTGCACAAAGGACAGGCGCTCGCCGAGTTGTATGTGCCCGATTGGGTCGCAGCGCAGGAAGATTTTCTGACCGCGAAACGTTTGTCAGTTCAGGGTGATAAGGCGGCCGGTGTGGATTTGGCCGATGCTGCGCGTCAGCGTATGCGCTTGGCAGGAATGTCGGAAGAACAGATGCAATTGGTAGAATCGACCGGCCAGATTCAGGCACGACTGATCGTGGCAGCGCCCGTAAACGGAGTGATTTCGGAACTGAGCGCTCGCGAAGGTATGACGGTTGTCAGCGGTACCCCGCTATTTCGCATCAACGGCCTGGATACGGTATGGGTCAACGCAGAAGTATCGGAAGACGCCGCTGCACAAGTGCATTCCGGCAATATGGTCGAAGTGACTACACCGGCGCTTGCCGGACTAGTCTTCAAGGGCAAGGTTAGCTCGATTCTGCCTGGTGTTGATCCTGCGACGCGCACATTGAAAGCGCGCATCGAACTGGCCAATCCACGGCAGCAACTTGTGCCCGGCATGTTCGCCACCGTGAGTTTCTCGCCCAATGCGCACAGGGACGTGCTGCTCGTGCCGAGTGAAGCGGTGATCAAGACCGGCAAGCGCAGTGTCGTCATTGTGGCGCAGGCAGGCGGCAAGTTTATCCCGATGGACATCGAAGCGGGCACTGAAAGCAACGGCCAGACGGAAATCCGCAAGGGTCTGCGGTCGGGGCAGAAGGTCGTCGTATCCGGGCAATTCCTGATTGACTCGGAAGCCAGCCTCAGAGGCACCACTCTACGCATGGGCGACACGCCCGCACCGATTGCTAAAGTCGCAGAAACGCATCACGGCAGCGGCAAGGTCGAGGCGATCGACAAGGGCGAGATTACGCTCTCTCATGGCCCGATTCCCACCCTGCAATGGGGGGCAATGACCATGAGCTTCAAGCTGCCTGTGAGCGGGCTGACCCAAGGCATCAAGGTCGGCGATCATGTTGATTTCGAGATTCGTCCCATTTCGGATGGAGCATTTGAAATCGTGTCGATTACCCCGGCGATGGGAGGCAAGCCATGATTGCCTGGCTGATTCGTTGGTCGATTGCCAACCGTTTTCTGGTGCTGCTGGCCACGCTGATGGTGACGGCATGGGGTATCTGGTCGGTCAGCAGGACACCGCTCGATGCTCTGCCAGATCTGTCCGACGTGCAGGTGATCATCCGCACAACCTGGCCCGGCCAAGCGCCGCAGATAGTCGAGAATCAAGTGACCTACCCGCTGACGACGACCATGTTGTCGGTGCCGGGAGCCAAGACCGTGCGCGGCTATTCCTTCTTCGGCGATTCGTTCGTCTACGTCCTGTTTGAGGATGGCACCGATCCGTATTGGGCGCGCTCGCGCGTTCTCGAATACCTGAACCAGGTGCAGTCACGCCTGCCGCCGCAGGCCAACACATCGCTCGGGCCGGATGCGACTGGCGTGGGCTGGGTATACGAATATGCACTGGTTGACCATAGCGGCAAGCTGGACTTGTCCCAGCTTCGCGCATTACAGGACTGGTTCCTGAAGTATGAATTGAAGACTGTACCCAACGTGTCGGAGGTGGCCAGTATCGGCGGTATGGTACGTCAGTACCAGATCGTGCTCGACCCGGATCGATTGCGCGCCTACAACATTCCCCACAGCAAAGTAATCGAAGCCATCGGCAAAGCTAATCAGGAAGCGGGAGGATCGGTACTTGAATTGGCAGAGGCCGAATATATGGTGCGCGCCTCTGGTTATCTGCAATCGCTAGACGATTTCCGCAAGATTCCGTTGCTGACCACTGCTGCAGGGGTATCGGTGCGGCTGGGCGATGTAGCCCGCATCCAGGTAGGTCCCGAGATGCGGCGCGGTATCGCGGAATTGAACGGCGAGGGTGAAGTCGCGGGCGGGGTGATCGTGATGCGTTCCGGCAAGAATGCGCTGGAGACGATCGAGGCCGTCAAGGCCAAGATGGAGACGCTCAAAGCAAGTTTACCTCCTGGCGTCGAGATTGTGCCGACCTATGACCGTTCCGGACTCATCGATCGCGCGGTCGAGAATCTGACCCATAAGCTGGTCGAGGAATTTATTGTCGTCACAATCGTGTGTGCGGTATTTCTCTTCCATTTCCGATCAGCACTGGTAGCCATCGTTTCATTGCCGCTTGGCATCCTTGCTGCCTTCATCGTCATGCGCTACCAAGGGGTGAATGCGAATATCATGTCGCTGGGTGGCATCGCAATCGCGATTGGCGCAATGGTCGATGCAGCGGTGGTGATGATCGAGAATGCACACAAACACATCGAGGAATGGAAACACACCCATCCTGGCCAGACCTTGGCGGGCAGCGCCCATTGGGGGGTGATCGCGGACGCAGCCGCTGAAGTCGGCCCAGCATTATTCTTCTCGCTGCTGATCATTACGCTGTCGTTCATTCCGGTGTTTACGCTTGAAGCGCAGGAAGGACGGCTGTTCTCGCCACTGGCCTTCACCAAGACCTACGCAATGGCTGCGGCTGCCGGGCTTGCGGTCACGCTGATCCCGGTGTTGATGGGCTATTTGATCCGTGGCCGGATTCCAGACGAGCAGGCAAATCCAATCAACCGCTTTCTGATCCGACTGTATCGGCCTATGCTCGATGGCGTGTTGCGCCGTCCCAAGGCAATCCTGCTGGCGGCGGCCTTATTGGCGATTGCGACCATTTGGCCCGTCAGCCGCCTGGGAGGCGAATTCATGCCGCCGCTGGACGAAGGAGATCTGCTTTATATGCCAACTGCCCTGCCAGGAATTGGTGCGGGTAAAGTATCGGAGTTGCTGCAGCAGACCGATCGCCTTATCAAAACGGTGCCTGAAGTGGAAAGCGTGTTCGGCAAGGCTGGCCGCGCCGAGACTGCGACCGATCCGGCGCCGCTGGAAATGTTCGAGACGACAATCCGCTTCAAGCCACGGGAGCAATGGCGCCCCGGCATGACGCAGAACAAGTTGATCGAGGAACTGGACCGTACCGTGAAAGTGCCGGGGCTGACGAATATCTGGGTGCCTCCGATTCGCAATCGCATCGACATGCTCGCCACCGGCATAAAGAGTCCCGTGGGCATCAAGGTGGCTGGCATGAACCTCGCCGAGATTGACCGGCTGACTGCGGAGATTGAACGCGTGGTGAAGCCTATTCCCGGCGTCTCGTCTGCGTTGGCAGAGCGACTGACCGGCGGGCGCTATATTGATGTGGATATAGACCGCGATGCCGCTGCGCGCTACGGGTTGAATGTCGCGGATGTCCAAAGCATCGTATCCACTGCGGTTGGAGGTGAAAACATCGGCGAAACCATCGAGGGTTTGCAGCGCTTCCCGATCAACGTGCGCTATCCGCGCGAAATCCGCGATTCCCTTGAAAACCTGCGCAATCTGCCTGTGCAAACCGAGCGTGGCGCCCAAATCCATTTGGGTGATGTTGCGGCGATCCATATTGCCGATGGCCCGCCGATGCTGAAAAGCGAAAATGCGCGCCTGTCCGGGTGGATATATGTGGATATTCGTGATCGCGACTTGAGTTCCGCAGTGCGTGACATGCAGACAGCGGTAACCAAGGAGGTGAAACTGCCGCCGGGCTATTCGATCACATGGTCGGGACAGTTCGAATTCATGGAACGGGCCAAGGCCAAGCTCAAGATCGTCGTGCCGGCAACGCTCATGATCATTTTTGTGCTGCTGTATCTCACATTCGGCAGCTTCGGCGAGGCACTGATCATCATGGCAACGTTGCCGTTTGCGCTGGCCGGGGGCGTCTGGTTCATGTGGATGCTAGGCTACAATTTGTCGGTGGCAAGTGGCGTTGGCTTCATTGCCTTGGCCGGTGTGGCGGCGGAATTCGGCGTGATCATGCTGCTCTACCTCAAGAATGCATGGGGTGATCGGCTGAGTGACGGTAAAACCGGATTGCCGGATTTGCTGGATGCGATTCGCGAAGGTGCGGTATTGCGGGTACGTCCCAAAGCAATGACTGTTGCCGTGATTATCGCCGGATTGATGCCGGTCATGTGGGGGAGCGGGACGGGTTCAGAAATCATGCAGCGTATCGCCGCCCCGATGGTGGGTGGCATGGTCACGGCGCCGCTGCTATCTATGTTTGTCATTCCTGCTGCTTATTTGCTAATGCGCCGACCGTAGTCGGCGCGTCATATTTGGGAGAGTCGGCAGTTAGCGGTTAACCTTTCCGCACTACAATTCAAACGCGGCAACATCGCCGAAACAGTAACCAATGCGCTGGCACAATCCGGTCTGCCAGCAAATCAGTTGGAACTGGAACTGACCGAGTCCATTCTGTTGCACGATATGGATGTGGTCATGAAAACGCTCCATGAATTGAAAGAAATTGGCATCAAGCTCTCCATCGATGATTTTGGTACAGGCTACTCCAGTTTGTCCTATCTAAAGCGACTGGCAGTAAATAAACTCAAGATCGACAAGTCATTCGTGCGAAACATGGTGGAAGATCCTGAGGACACCGCCATCGTTAAAGCCATTATCCAGTTAGGTCATACCCTGCAACTGACCGTCATCGCGGAAGGCGTGGAAACTGATGCCCAATTGTCATTACTAAAAAGCTTAGGGTGTGATCAGATTCAAGGGTATTTGATCAGTCGCCCATTAGCGGCCGAGGAATTCATCATGCTTTGTCAGTAAGCGATGAATAGGGGTTCTGGATGCTCAGAACTTTAACGATGGCAAACCTGAATTGAACTTGTGCGCCTTCTGTCCTAAAAGGGGGATTTCCTCCGCCGGCAGTGGCTTGCTGTAAAAATAGCCTTGCATGGCGTCGCAGCCCCGTTCGAGCAAGAAGTCGAACTGCTCCTGCGTTTCCACTCCTTCGGCCACCACTTTAAGGCGCAAGCTATGGGCCATGGCGATGATGGCGGCCACAATCGCCGCATCGTCCTGGTCGGTCGTAATATCTCCTACAAAGGATTTGTCGATCTTGATAGTGTCGATGGGCAGGCGTTTGAGGTAACTCAGCGAAGAATAGCCGGTTCCGAAATCGTCGATAAAGATGCGCATTCCCTTTGCGCTCAACGCCTGCAGGACATTGGCCGCCATCGAAAGGCTTTGCATCAGGATGCTTTCGGTAATCTCCAATTCCAGCCAGGATGGATCTATCCCCGTTTCCTCAAGCACTCGCTCGATGGTTTCAACCAAGCCGTGCTCTGGCCGCTTCGCCAAATGACCGCCTCTCCCCGTTTCACTGGTAGTCGATAAATGCCTGAATTGCCGCGCCGACAGATTCACCGCCACCGGCAACAGCACTCCTTGCTGTTGCCAGTCCCTAATTTGCAGACACGCGGTTCGCAGAACCCATTCGCCGATCGGGACGATCAGGCCGGTTTCCTCCGCAAGGGGAATGAACTGGTCGGGCGGGATCATGCCCTTGGTCGGATGCGCCCAGCGCAGCAGCGCCTCCAGCCCGATCACGGCGCCGCTCGCGAGATCCACCTTGGGCTGATAGTGAAGCAGCAACTCGTCCCGTTCCAGAGCCTTGCGCAAGCTGTTCTCCAGAGTGAGCCGTTCCGGCGACAGTTGCTCCAGTTCGGGCCTATAGAACTGATATCCCAAGCCTTGCTCCTTGGCTTGGTACATGGCGCCGTCCGCGCACCGGATGAGGCTGTCCGCATCGATGGCATCCGAGGGATAAAGGGCGATGCCGATGCTGGCTGAGGCGAAAACTTCATGCTCTTCCAACTGAAAAGGCTGAGCCAAGGCGTCCTGGATTTTCTGGGCAACGAGGGCGGCATCCTGCATTTCGGAAAGTCCCCGCAGCATCACCACGAATTCATCGCCTCCCAAGCGGGCCAGCATGTCATCCCCCAAGCGGGCCAGCACATCGCCCCTGCGGAAACAGCCGGCGAGCCGCTCGGCCACCAGCAGCAGCAACTTGTCGCCCACCGTGTGACCCAGAGTGTCGTTGATCAGCTTGAACCGATCCAGGTCAAGAAACAGCACCGCCAACTGCTCCCCATTCAGCGCCGCTTCATTCAGGCTGATGCCGAGACGTTCCCGGAAAAATTTGCGGTTGGGAAGGTTGGTCAGCGAATCGTGATGGGCCAGATGCATCAACTGGTGTTCGAACTGCTTGCGTTCGGTCAGGTCTCGCAGCACATAGGTAATGAAACTCCCCTCAGTTCCTTTGAAGAAGCTGCTGGATCCCTCCACCATGAACATCGTGCCGTCGCGGCGATGCCCCTGAGTTTCCCACACCAGCCTGCGCTGCAATCCCTCATCCAGTTGGCTGGACAGCGGCTCCGGCAGCACCGTTTCGATCGGTCGCTCCAGCGCCTGGTTGCGGCGATAGCCGAACATGCGTTCCGCCGCCTGATTGAAATAGGCGATTTTCCCCTCGGGGTCGGTCATGATGATTCCGTCGTGGGCGGTTTCCGCCAGGTCCCGGAAACGGCGCTCGGATTCCAGTGCGGTGGCGCGCAACTTCTCCTCTTCAGCGAGATCCTCCACAATCAGAAGCAGCCGCGCTTCTTCTTCTTCTTCTTCTGCAAGATGGATTCCAGTCAGGGTCACGCTCATCGGTATGCGCTCGGAGCCATCCGCCAGCCCCATGCTAAAAGGGACGTCATGCTGCGCGATCCCGGTAGCCAGGACTTCCAGTGCTCGCCCCCGCAGTCCATCTGCCGCGATCACGTCCAACAGATAGCTGCCATGCGCGGCCTCTTCCGTGAGCTCAAAACGTTTCAGGAAAGCCCTGTTGGCGGACAAGACGGTAAGGTTTGACGAAAGTACAACCAATCCATCCGGGATATTGGCAAATACGATGTCGGCATATTCTTTCAGCGTCAGGATGGTTTGCTGATCGGCCTGAATATAGGTGTCGATAGCCAGTCCCATGTCCAGCAGGACGATTTTGATCAGCGCTTGGCAGGTAGCCATAAATGCTGTCGGATCTTCCCCGAGCCGCTGCCAGATTTCGGGGAACAATCCTGCCAGGTATTTGCTATAGGCACCCAGATACCATTCCGGTGCAAGGCCGACACGCTGGTGGGCGACTCCGACACGCAGGCGGTGGTGGATATAATCCTGTCCGTAGTCGCCGGCGGTGAGACTGCTGAAATAAATCGCCTGGGTATGCTTCAGGTGATCCAGAAATTGAGCATCGGGAATGAAGCGGCGGGTTTCTTCATGGGACAGCAGATGGGTGTAAAAGGCATCGACGAAATCCGGCGTCCGGGTCTGCAGGGCTTCATGCAACGTCCGCAACCGCGCCACATCGTCATCGGTGAACTCCAGGAAAACCTTGCGCCGAACGACGGCGGCTTCGTCGATACCGAGTGCTCGCACGACGGCCTCGACGGCCTCATTCAAGGGCTTCATCTTCTCCGGCCTCGCCGCCATAAGCCAGGAAGGGGAGACAAAACCGCCGTCAGGCTTGCTTGCTTGCTTGCGCAAGATTTCTTCCATAGACGACCTCACCCTCTACTTTTTATTCTCAGCTTATTTTTGCGTCGAGCTTCGATGAAGCGTTGCATTATAGACATATTTTCTTACGGACTCATGCGATTACACAGCGGCGGCGCGCCGAACGTTTCGCAGAATACCCGGTACAGTTCCCGCTCCGCCAAGCGCCATTCATCGCTGATCAGGCGAAACCGCACCCGCGCGGCGCCGTCTGCGACGTGGTTATGGAGCAACGCGTTATCGCTGTTGCCGCGCAGGTGATCCCCCAGGCGTTTGCGCAAATCTCCGGTCGAGCCGATATAAACTACGCCGTGCGGCGTTGGCGGCATACTTTTCCCTGGCCATGCTGCCTTTTCTCCATCGGGGGAGGAAGCGGAAACCGCCCGAATCTCATACACCCCGGGGTGGGCCGGAACCGCGGTTCGCAACGCTTGAGGGGTCAGCGGTACCAGTGCGGAAAACTCCTCGGTCGCCGCCAGATAATTAATACGGTGGCTGCGGTTTCGACAATCGGGAATCGCCAGGTCATGCCGGATGTTGGCCACCGTGCGCCGCAGCAAGCGTATGCCGTATTCGCGTTCGAGAATGTCGGCAATGGCTTTGTCCGTCAGCGGTTCTCGCAATACCCTCTCGGCCATCCATACTTTTTCTGTTTTTATCACATGATCCACGAAATGGCAATGAACCTGCCGCGGCTTCGGAAACAGGGTGTTTAACGGCACCACTTTTCTGTTCGGCAACATGATCGACAGCCCGCGCACCAGCCGGGAGATCCGGCCGGGATCCGCCACCACGGAAAGATTCGATCCTGAGATCAGACGTGCGGAGATTTCCGCCTGGGTCAAGGGCAGGAGCGCCAAGCCCAGCCCTGAGCGCAGATACTCTGCTTGCGAGGTCAGCACTGCCTGCATCAGCGCATGGGTGAGCCGGTTCCGGGTGTTGATGAGACGCAACCTGCGCAATATGCCCGCCCATTCAGCCGGAAAGTCAGGACGGGACATCAGGTAGTTCACTCCTTCCTCATCGAACCGGTATTCCCGCGTACAGCTATCCCGGTGGTAGAGGAACGTCAGGTTCCGGCCCGCCTCGTGAACTTCTCCCAGGATCGGGGATGATTGGGTCTGAAGGATGCCGGTCGCATCATGTACCGCCTGCGCGCCTTCCAGTCGGCCAACGGTTACCCATTGATGCATACCGTTATGCACGATGGAAGACTCCGCCTGGACCGCAAGGCGATCAAAAGCCCGCAGCGGCAATTCCAGAAAGCGGGCGAGCACGATTTTGCCGAGCAGTGCGGCTTCAATCTTATTGTTATGGTGCTGCAAGAGCTATTCCGCCGGCAAAATAATTTTGTTCTGAACAAATTTTACTATCCCAGTTTTAGATGGAATATTGGAAGTTTCCGGGAAAATTAGATTAGAAATTCCCGGTACACACTACTTGGACTTGGGGACTTAGGTATTGCGGAGGTTGGTTTTTTCCAAATGCGTAATCGTGGACTGCAGGGAGGTGACCTCACGGAAAAGCGCCAGTTTTTCCTGATCAAGTTTTTCCGCTTTATCTTCTGCACTGACAAGACGCTCCGTGAGCAGTTCTGTTTGCTTTTCCTGTGCCGCCAGTGCCATACGGGATTCAGTCAATTCCTGCTGTACCGCCTCGAATTTACTGGTGAGCATCTGGTTGGTTGTCGTAATTTCCCTGAATTGATATGCCAATTGATTCCGCTCCAACTGGGTCGATGCCAACTCGTCCTGCGATGCGCGCGCTGTTTCTTTCAGGTGGGTATTTTCAGGACGCAGATGTGTAAGCTCCGTTTCCTGCTGTGCGATGGTCGACTGCAGTCCCTGCAGTCTTTGCTGGGCACTTGAGAGATCCTGTTCCAGTCGCGCAATCCGCTGTTCAGCGGCGTGCCGTTCTTCAGCCCGTTGTGCAGCCGTCGCTTCCTGATAATGTTCAAACTGGGTTCGAGTCTGCGTCTGTTGCTGATTGAGTGCTGCTACCTCTGCGGCCCGGTCCGCCAGACGCTGCTGCAGGCCGGCGTTGTCGCTTTGTAGTGTGGCCAGCGTAACGCTCTGTGAATGATGCTCTACCTGCAGAAGCGCAAGTGCGTCCTGTGCCTGCTTTAGCTCTGCAGACAATCCAATCTTTTCTTCGTACAGGAGACGGTTGTCAGTTTCTAATTGCCGGACCAGATCGGTCGCCGTCTGCAGTGCAATTCGATGAGTTTCGTTGACCTGTTCCAGTTGTTGATTGATGTCTGTCTGGAGTTTTTCGTAAACGCCTTTCATTGCCAACAGCAGTTCGGCGGGCAGCCCCAGCTCGGTTCCAACGACCGCATCCTGATGTTCCTCTTTCCAGCGTTTCAGCAGGGGCGCGATTGTGCTTTTGCTGCCCGTACTACCCAGCGCTTCGCGGACGCTATCGACGGTCGGATTTTTGCCATCGGCTGCCAATTGGGCAGCCGCTTTGGCGACATGAGAATAGTGGATTCCTGCGCGCCCCATAATGCCTCCTTGAAATAAGTTACCGTATTACATGATATGTAATATCACATAATAATACGATATAAATACATAGATAATTTATAAATTATATACCACGATAAGTTGGCTTATCGTGGATAATGTAGGTCTTCAAAAAATGCCTGCGCGTAATGCGCCGTACAAAGCCGGATAGCGAGCGAAAAAATGCCCCTTAAAAATGAGCACCCGATAATTACGAATTTGACTGAGAATTCTGCAAATCCGGTCAATCGTACCGGCAGTACGGCACTGACCGAGCCGGAGTTGCAGGAACGACATCGCCAGTTTCTTTCAGCCGCCACCTCGGACAACACCAGGCGCACGTACCGTTCCGCCATTCGTCATTTCCAAACATGGGGCGGCGCCTTGCCATGCGAGCCAGCACTGGTAATCCGTTACCTGCTGAGCTACGCGCAAGAACTCAATCCGCGCACTCTGGCGTTGCGCTTAACGGCGCTGTCGCAGTGGCACCTGTTCCAGGGGTTCGCCGATCCGACTGCCAATCCGGACGTGCGCAAGACGTTGCGCGGTATCGCACGCACCCATGGCACGCCGAAAAAGAAAGCCAAGGCGTTGCCGATCGATGATCTGGAGACGATGGTAGCGGCGCTCGCAGACGACAATAGCTTGCAGGGCATGCGGAACAAGGCGTTGCTGCAGATTGCATACTTCGGCGCTTTTCGCAGAAGTGAAGTCTCCGCGCTGACAGTCGAAGAGCTGACTTGGGAACCGGATGGGCTGACCATCACCTTGTTCCGCTCTAAGACCGACCAGGAGGGTGAAGGCGTTGTCAAAGCCATTCCCTACGGCGAGCCAGGCGGCATTTGCTGTCCAGTGACGGCCTTGAAAGATTGGCTGACGGCCGCCAACATCACAACCGGCCCGATATTTCGACGCGTGACACGCGAGGGAGTTGTGGGCACCGATCCGCTTTACCCTGGTAGCATCAACGATATACTCAAGTCCTGCGCAACCTTAGCTGGCCTAGCTTATGTGCCTGAACTGAGCGGCCACAGCTTTAGGAGGGGATTGGCCACCAGCGCATATCGCGCCGGTGCCGACTTCAAGAATATCAAGCGCCAAGGCGGCTGGCGTCATGACGGTACAGTGCAGGGCTATATCGACGAAGCGAGTCAGTTCGAAGAGAATGCGGCGGGAAGTTTGCTGCGTCGACGTCCTAGCGCAAAATAATATTTTTGTGGAACTGGCGGAAATCGGCGAAGTGCGCTGAAGAACTCCCGCGAGTTCCGAGACACTACCGTTAACTACTCAGATGGCGGCTGGTGGCACGACTGTTGGTCTATGCCATGTCGGCTATACCCGAAATTAGTCTTAACGTGCTTTATTTTCCGATTTCTGAGACGACCACTTGTAGGTGTGGCCGCGATTTCGGCTAAGTCCTATTTTTACACGTATGTCGGCTGTACCCGAAATAAGCGCGCCACGAAGGGCTGCATCCCCGTCTATCGAACGTTCTACTACCGAATTACCCGGCCATATCTGAAATAAGATATCGTCGTGATTACCACTTGAGAGAAAGCGATCAATCTCTGCTTGTTACTGTAGTTTCATCGTCATGATGCCGAGTCTGGTATTTTCTGACGCTAGGTGATTTCAAGAGCAATGGGTTCGAATGTTCAGCAGTGGATTCAATTATCGATTGAGGGAATCAGACATTTATTTCGGATCATCCCATTCTGGTGCGGGGTCTTTTTGAGCTAATTTGAGGAGCAGTTGGCCTCCGCGCGCATCGTCGAATAATTCCTGGATAAAATGATAGGTGTGGTTCACCACATCAACCATGAGCATCTTCATTTCAGCTTCGTTGAAGCGGGAGAGATCATTCCAAGGTATCTCGCCAAAGGGAGTGTGGACAACGACATCACTATAATCGCCAGACTTTGAATCTGGAACTTTGCCGGTGTGAAAGTCTTCCAAAATGGAATTACGAAAACACCTCAAAGCAATGTGCTTGGCGAGACGCCGCTGCATTTCCGGATCAGTTATAAAAATCTTGAATGGGTCGTCATTATTCATCATGGAGTCGCTTTTGCGTGATTGATCACGTTGATAACTTGTTCGAAACAAAGACATCGTTATTATGGCAGAAGCTCAATCCTTGATTCTGTCTGGTCAGCTAGAAAATTAGCAGAAAAAAATATGCCATGACAAGTTGTTGCAGAGTGCTATGGATAGCTTTGAGCACTTAGGGCGTAGCATTACAAGCGTTTGCATTCCACTTTTCCAAGAGCAGCTTGGCGAATGCGCCGCTCCAGTGGCTGCGATGGCTGCCATCTACCGCCTTGTGCAACAAAGCGACTACCAGCATCAACTATAGTGCCGAGCTTCGCTGGTTTATCGTTGATCAGTTCAGCAAGCGCGAAATTCTGGCGCATGAAAGTCTTGATATCCAATCTTCCATTGTCATCGAACTTGAGCATTTCAAACAAGAGCCGATCAATTCCGCAAGGTGCTCGATTACGAAGCTCAACGATTGCTTCTGCCATACGAACTCGTTGATCGGCGAAGCGAAGTAGGGGGTGGTTTTCTGGATCGTTTATCATCGCAGTAAACCTTGAACCAGCGATTCGATATAAGGTGTCGTCTGGAGCCACAATAAATATCCGAACTGAGCAAGACATGGCGAGAGTTCCTTTGAGGTTCAACGAGCTAGCATCCAGATCAACTGTCCATCTGTATGCAAAATGATAGAAGGAATATTTTAACCTTCAATCCCCAGGTTTTGGCATGAAGCAGTTGACCGTCATTTTTTCGGTGCGGTTTCAACCGGTCGATGCAACAAGTTGGTTAAATCGTTCAGCTGGTGTTTCATAGTTTAACGTCTTCCTTGGACGCTGATTCAATTTCCTCGCCACGCCATTGAGTTGGGCTTGCGAGTAACCAGATAGATCCATTCCCTTGGGGAAGTACTGCCTTAACAGCCCGTTCGTATTTTCATTACTCCCACGCTGCCAAGGATTCTGCGGATCACAGAAATAGACCTGTATGTCGGTCGCCAAGGTGAAACGCTTATGGTCGGCCATCTCCGACCCTCGATCCCAGGTCAGCGATTTGTAGAGTTCCTGCGGTAACTTGCGAGCGTTTCTGATGAGTGCGTTGATGACTGTTTCGGTATCTTTGCTGGCGACTTTCATCAGCATCACATAGCGCGTATGACGTTCGACAAGGGTCACAATCTGGCTATCCAAAGTGCCGCACAACAAGTCGCCTTCCCAGTGTCCGGGCACTGCTCTGTCTTCTACCGTGGCCGGACGCTCGCTGATCGATACCGCATCGACAATCCTGCCGCGATTGTCTGTCTCCTGCATATGATGGCGGGAACGGCGCATGACTCGTGTTCGCCTCAAATGCTGCACCAGCTCTTTCTTAAGCGCCCCACGAGCCTGAATGTAGAGACTGCGATAGATGGTTTCGTGTGACACCTGATAGCTCTCGTCGCCCGGGTAAGTATGTTTCAGCCATCCAGCAATCTGCTCCGGCGACCACTGCATCTGGAGCTTCCCTGCCACGATGTGCGCCAATGTTCGATTCTCCGCCAGTTTACAGGTCTTCGGGCGATGCGCCCGATCCCAGGCAGCTTGGTCGGCTTGATTGGCTCGATAGCCTTCTTGGTCTCCGTTGCGCTTGATCTCGCGATAAATGGTGGAGGGCGCTCGTCCGAGGGATGCGGCAATCGAGTAAATCGATTGCCCTGCTGCGACTGCACGCGATATCTCTTCGCGTTCAGCCAAAGTCAGAGCCAATCTTGAACGTCGTCGTTGGGCCGGTCGTATCCCACCGCTTTCAGCGAGAATGCGCTCGATTGATGAATGGTATCGATCAAACAACTGGGCGATCTGCTGGAGAGAATCGCCAGCCTGCCAGCGCTCCCACATCAGAGCTTTTTGGCTTTCGGTGTAATAGATTCGCGGTCTCCGTTTCATCTGCAACACTCCTTCTGCTTACGCAGATTTTAGTATGTTGCATCGACCGGTTGAAACCGCAGGCCAAAGCGGACCTCCGAACAAAAACCTCCGCACGTCTGCTTTGTGGCATCAGGGCGCTTTCAACGGCGAGGCTCATCACTACACGAGACTGCTTGCCACCTTTCACACAGATGACAACAGCCGCTGCGCGCGTATCGCCGCGATCTTCTGCGGGATGCGGAACGAGTATTCATGTGAATCCTGCAAGACTCGCTCAATGGTATCGAGAGAGTCAGATGTAAAGTCGGAGTGCCGGTAACGAAGGAGGCCGTTCAGCAACATCAGCACGTTGCTCAGACCAAAATCCTTCTGGTCGCCCTCTGGCAATCTGAATATCGCCGCATCCAACGCATCCCCAAGCTGGCCGATCTTCCACAATACCAAGATGATCAAGTACGCGACGCGCGCATAACCCTTGTCGTCCTGAAGGCGGTTCAGCAGCGCATTGGCAAATCGCTCTCGTTCATCATCAGTGGTCAATGTCGCATACAAAGCAAGGAGCGCATCGAGGTTGTCCGACCTGACTTCGGCATTGCCATGATCGATTATGATGTCCTGATTAGTCGTTGCCTGCATGGTACGTATGTCGGTGCCGAGTTGCTTGATCTCTATCCCATCCATGGCTATATAGACACTACCAAGTCCACCGGACTGGCGACCGTTCAACTCGTAGCGGCTAATCTCCGCCTGTAAGACGGAAGCAATGTTTTTCTCGATCGGATCGGCGATCGTATGCAGCGCCTCGACTGGTTTCGGCAGGTCACTAGGATTCGGCTTGCGCAAGCCCTTGCACACCACTTTGACACGCTGCTCATTGCCGTCTTCGTCGCTGATGCCGAAGACTACCGTCAGGTCTTCTCCTTCTTCTTTCCTAGGCTTGCCGCGAATCATCACCATGACACTCGCCGGCAACGAGGTACCAGGGGCAATACGATAGTCTGACGTGTAGGCAGTGCCGTGCATGTGCCCACGCTGCTCGCGCACGGTGACCATGTCGTTCAATATCTCGCCACGAATTGTTGGTTTAATGACTCTGGCGTGCATCAGGCCAATGGGCGAGGCACTTTGGTTCTTGACAGCAAAGTCCGCGACGATCTGTGTGACCAAGGAGTCGTCCGCTTGTTTGGCAACCGCCCATCGGCAATGTTGGGCAATGGGTGTCATGTAGAAGGTTCTGCGAGCCTTGGCCTCAGCTTGTCTAGCTCGCCATGCGACTACCAAGACATTCATCCACTTGAAAATAGCCAGCACGCTGAACAGAACAACGCTAATCACCAACCCGGGACGGTAATCTTTCGGCAGTTCGTCGTTGATTTGCGGCACGAACAGCAGCAGCCAAGCAGAAACGGCGAACGCCGTGAATAACCAAGCTGGCAGGTCCTTGACCGCCTCGACGAATTTTGCAAAGCCGTTAGTGCTTTCGGCGGGTGTCATCGGGATATACCATTCAGAAAGACAGAACATTAAACCATAGGTGCAAGCCGCCGCGCTACGTCATCGAGGGCATGGCTTTCGCGGTCGTGCCCTTCGTTGATTGAACTGATGACCGGTTGAGCTGGCAGCTATGAAACGGACGCTCATCGTTGTTACCGTGACCGACCGCTATGGCCGAGGACTTGCGCTTGGGGATTGGCAACGTTAGGGAATGCTGATTCCAAGCTCAATGCTTCTCCTGCCCAACCCTTGTAACAACATTTCCCAAAACCCCGACAAGAATCTCCATAGCGTCGCTCAGTAACTGGATCTGATCGTCGTTAGGATTTTCTATGCCGATCATAGCCAATGTCTCTTCAAGCGGCAGGGCTCCATATTTGGATTGATAGTGGGCAAGATTCATAGCTAATAACCTGGCCGTCTCCGCGACGTCGTCCTTGCTCGATTTTTGGATGAGATGATCAGCCAGGTTGTAGTATTGTTTGAATGTCGCAAAGTCAGACATAAGGAGTTCTCGCGTGGATAGTCTCAAGAATAGAAGTTGGCATTATGTGCTGCCTGTATTTATCTGGGTAGCCCTCACCACGACCCAAGCCCTAGCTTCGGACCTGCCAATCCCATCGCTTACCCCAGGTGCCATTGACTTAGCCATTACGCAGGAAAACATTCAATCGACGGTGTGCGTCAAAGGCTACACCAAAACCATTCGGCCACCGGCCAGTTACACGAACAAACTGAAAAAACGGCAGCTAAGGGAATACGGCTATGACGATCGTAACCCCAAGCACTATGAAGAGGACCATTTGATTCCGTTGAGTATAGGTGGGAATCCAACTGATTCCGGTAATCTTTGGCCTGAGCCTCGGCTTTCTGAGTGGAATGCATCCAAGAAAGATGACCTGGAGTTTGCGCTGTACAAAATGGTATGCAAGAACGAGATCAGCCTTAAGGAAGCTCAGGCAGAGATAGCGTCAGATTGGATCGCTGCGTATAAGAAATATGTGCATGAGGGTAAGGGGCGGCGACATGGGCGTAAACATGGACGGGTGGAATAGATCATGAGCTTAATGTCGACGTTCAAGGGATTCATTGGTGAAGCGATGGGTTCGCTTGCTCACAAGATGCTGCTGGATAAGACCATCTATCGTGAACTGAACAATGTCACTATCCCAACTCCAGATGGCACGACCCAGATAGACCACGTTATCGTTTCTCGATTTGGCATATTTGTGATCGAAGCGAAAAACATGAACGGCTGGATATTTGGCGATGAAAAGTCAGCTCAATGGACACAGTCGTTTCCGGGCGGTAAATTCAAATTTCAGAATCCTTTACGGCAAAATTACCGGCATACCAAATGTCTCTCTGAGTTTCTAGGAGTGGAGCATGAGAAGCTTCATTCGGTCGTCATGTTTTGGGGCGAGACCACTTTCAAGACAGAAATGCCAGAAAATGTTATGGACAAGGGCTATGCAACGTACATCAAAAGTAAGTCAGAAGTGTTATTTACGGATGCCGAAGTCGATGAAATAGTTGAGGCGATCCAGACAGGGAAATTGCCAAGGACGTGGGCAACTCGAAAGCAGCATATTGCGTCGCTCAAAGAGCGCCATTTGAAGTCGGAAGCGAAAGCTGAAGAGGTGTCACCTCCGCAGCCACAGACAGGCTCGGATGAACCTCTATGCCCGCTTTGCAATAGCCCGATGGTGAAGAGATCAGCAAAACGAGGGGCTAATGCGGGCAATCAGTTTTGGGGTTGTTCTCGATACCCCGGTTGCAAGGGTATTGTTAGCGTGTAGCCAAAAGTGGCAGTAGGCGTTCATGAGCTACCGTTGTGATTTGCACCACCAACTTCTTCTTGTCGGGCTAAGCGGACCCCGAATGGCTCAATTGCCAACTTCTGCCTCCGAGACATTCCAGTCGGTCAAGATTTGAAAACTTTGCTAGAGTGTATGTCCATAATGTGCCATAACCTGTGATTGGACGTTGAGATTGCACTGTCAGAGAGCCGCCACTAACAAGAGGCTGGCAGCTGCGTAAGTATCTAAATAAGCACAGTACTAACAAAACAATGAATCCACCCGAAATTATCAGCGTTGATTACTTCACAAGTCACAAACACGTTGTCGCTGACTTAATGCAAGGTGGTATGGGGATGGTTTACAAACTATTCCCCGTTTGTGGTGACGAGCAAACCGTTGCCATGAAGACCATCAAAGGCAATAGCAGTATTGAAGCATTTGATATTGAATGTGAGGCGTGGTTTTCGGTTGCACACCATCCCAATATCGCTCGCCCATTAGCTTTTGGTTCATATAAAAGCCTACCAAGCGTACTGATTGAATGGTATCCTGGTTCTCTAGCTGATTTGAAGGCAGCAGAAATGTCTGGCAAACAAATTCAGGATCTAATCTCAGGAACGATAAACGCCTTAAGTTTTTCTTATAACGAGAAAAGACTGATTCACCAAGATATAAAACCTTCGAATATTCTAATCGATGATTCAGGTTCTACCCGACTAAGCGACTTTGGTTTGGCACGTTGCGTTGCGCGAACTGCAAAAGAGCGAATCGTTTACGACGTAGGAAATATTCCAAAATCGACCTCAAGAGAACTTTCAGGTACGCCCTTTTATATGGCCCCTGAATTGTGGGATGGCGTAACACCGTCTATCCGAACAGATATATTTTCACTCGGAGTCACGTTTTATCAATTCCTGACAAAAGAACATCCGTATGTCGAGAATACAGAAGAGAGGCGTGTGAGTGTAAAGGTTCGAATGGAGCCATTGATTCGCGCACTTCAGGCCAAGGGGGACTTCGGGCTTCAAATACGACATTTCATTACGAAATGCTTGGAGCTTGACCCACGAAGCCGGTATCAGTCCTATGAAGAAATATTTCAAGACAACGCTTGGTTAACTCAAACGACTTTAAATGACAGTTGGGGCGTTGAGCGTTCTCATATTGTTGTTGGTTCGTCACAGTTCTATCGATCTAAAGGGGATGTTAAATCTGCATTCTCTGTTTTGGAAAAGTTTTTGGATAAGAAGCCGAATGATCCGATTCTAATGGCAGAACTCGGTAATTTGAACAATGCGATTGGCCAGCACAGTGAAGCCGAGCTGCATTTTAGTCTTGCTTATAACAATCTAAAGAAAGAGAACGGAATTTATGGCACGTATTTCGTTCCTCAACCTGCACTGGCATGGGCACGATGTTTAATCAAATTGGATCGCCCCCAAGAGGCACTCAATATCATTGATGAGGTCTTAGGGTGGGAAAAGAAACTTCCGACTAACATCAAGCCAAAACGATCTTTGGCGGATTCTGGGCGGTGTTCTGAAATAGGCTGGTACTACCTTTACCGAGGAGAGTTTGAAAAAGCGACGAACACACTTCTTAAGTACTCGTCTAGGCGCTCGTTGGATAAGGAAGAGACGGTGTGGCTTGTTGAGGCAGCTTGGATATCCGGGCTAATCAAATTTAGCGCAGATGAAATTACACTAAAAATAGTTGAAATGCTCCCTGACGTTGTGGCAAGTAAGGGGGAAATTGAATACACGTGGTCTCGGGTGATTCTTCACGCACATGTAAATCCGTTGCATAAGGCCAAACTCTACAATTCCAATCCAAGCTATTTTTTTGTCGAAACTAATAGTCTGGAGAAAGCAGAGGGATTAAAGAGCGGAAGCTTGATGATTCCCAACGAGATCAGCAAACAAATTCCTTTTGTAGTCATAATGGACAAATTCTCCACGGGTGGTAAGCATCATGAGCATATTCGATCTATTTCGAAAATCTGAGTGGAGCAAGTTAGTCGCGCTACCCAAAGCGGTACAGCAAGATATCGCTTGCGTACTTGCCTTTGAATTTCATATCAGGACTACGATTACCAATAGCGTCGCGCAGGACTTTGGCTGTGACCTCATCGGCATGACTAATGAACAAAAAAATCTAACTCAATCCATAAAATCTAACCAAAACTTTGAACGAGAACTTTACCTGGCCATTTTAACGACTGGGATAGGAAAAATATTTCCGAGTGTAACTTTGCAATATTTGCCACCTGAAAAGATGGTTCATATATTAGGCATTCTCACAATGTGCGAATATCGAAATGCTGAGCAGAAAATTGTTCAGAATGATTTGCAATACTCAGGTTATTCCTTTGATCCGGATGAGGCGAGAGTGCAATATTTAGTGATGATTGCGGATGCGCTGCAAATCATTAATTTGGATGAAATCAAACGTTTTGATAACGACTATTTTTTTGATTTTTGGTTGAAACTCAGAAGGCTTGTCTATATTGAGTGTCAGAACGCTGTAGCAACGGATTTGGCAGCTTTCTCGGAGACCCTCAAGCCTCGATTTAGCGCCCTATCGAACTCCAGAAAAGAAACCCTAGTTATTTTGGCAGACTCGCTCTCACAAAAGCAGCAAAAGAGTTTGGAAAAGAAATCAGAGCCTGCCAAGCCGGCGGCCCCATTTGACCCTGAAGTTCACAAAAAGGAACATCCATTCCTTTATATTCCCTATCCTAAACTTGTTAGTCTTATGGATGAAGTTACCACGCTGCTGCTAACACAATTTAAGAATATTCCTATTGATGAATACGAGTTGCGAAGACTGATTGGAGCTAAGGATTCCGTTCCGACTACATTACTCGGCTCAATGGCTAAGTTCGATTCTGAAGTGCTGGCGTATGCTGTCGTTGTTGCGAGCATCGTACCCAACGAAGAAAAGTTTGTCGGTACGGGGGTATGGAAAAGGATTACCGAAGTCCTTGAACAACGTAATCTTGCTCAGTTTCAAAGAATGGCTGAAGCACAGTGTAATGGGATGCTCGGTGATGCAAAGATGGATGTTGAAAATGCAGATCCCCAAAGTCTGTCTCTTGGCCTAAATTTACTAATGGTCTGTAGGAAAGCTCCATCAGAGTATGTTAAGTCCTCTCTAGCAAGGCGATCTGAGAATCTACCGGCTTTATTTACTGGTACTGTGATTTTTCGTCATGTTCTTAATCATCCAAAGTATGGGAAATTACTAGCCTCCAGTGTGAGAGCTATTTTTCAGTCAATCGCACGTAAGCTAGATGAAATGACAAAGGGTGAGCTACTAAATGCCGAGCAACAAAAACAGTTAACCCTAGAGCCCACGAAGGTTCCGAAGAAAGAAGGGATATTTATATCGTATGCAACAAAATACGATAGTTATATTGGTTCGAAGAAATGGAATGAACTCACATTACATGAACGCAAAACCATTATTGAACATGAGTTCAATTACAAGGAAATGGATTTCGAAGAATTTGTTATGTCGAGTGGATTGATAAAATTACAAGCCAATGGAATCAGAGCACTTTATGTTGCTTCATTAATGCTTAACGAGCGAATTGGTTTGATTAAACCGAATGTACGTGGAACAAAAGATACCCAACATTTGCTAGGCATTTATGTAGGCACAAAATTCTTTCGAGAAGCGACTGGCTTATTACTAGACAAAGCCAATGAAGAGACTGACTACAATGGGTTTGAACTAGAGAGATTGGCTCAAACAAACAGAACGCCGAGTGTTTTAGATGATGCTTTGGACTTGAATGTGAATGAGGCACGGCAATTTATCATTAGCCATCTAGAACGTGCGAGTTCTTGAATAATTGATAGCTGCCAGTCGTCAGTTAGGGCGATGTATCGGATGCTTTCGGACTTGGCTGTAGAATATTTATTCGCGAATGGCGGGTTATGTCTCGGAAGCAGAAGTTGGAAATTGAGCCATTCGGGGCCCGCTAAGGCCGATATGAAGACGATCTGAAAACCGGACACAGGAGACCGTCAACGATGTCAGTTTGTCCGTAACGTCCAATGACGCGTTTGATTCTGGCCGGTAAACCAACCTCAACCGAAATCCCGTTTCTTGTCGACCAGTCGCATATTACCCCCGTGGCGCTTTCGAATTTACTGGCACATCTTCATCTGACGCCGTCACTCGGAGCGCGGTCACCAGAATGTCGGTAATGGAAGGGAAGGTCTTGCCAAAACGTCCACTCAGCCCGAAATTCTGCCCGTCGCCCTGTGTCGCCACTTCTTCGCATGCCTGCCAGACCGTCTGCCGGCGCTCATTCCACGGAATAGCCCGGGATCTCAGGTCTTCCCATGCATCCATAGACGGATTCAGCTTGAGAGCGCTGTAGGCCTCCCATATCCCCATGCAGTCATGCGAAACACACAGTTTGCGAATATCGTCGTCATCCACGGGAGGAAGACTGTTCGGGTCTTTGGTCTCGCGCAGCGTCTTGGGCGTCCAGTGCAGATCCAGCTCGGCGCCAACCTTCTTAAGTTCTTCGATACTGATGTAGCCCATCTCACCGCCATCGCCATACAGGTCAGACAAGCCGTAGGCCTGGATTTGACGCACTTCCATGTCGCGCTCGGTAATATAGAAATTGGCGCCGGCAGTGAAATAGTGCATGTAGGCAATGGCCTCGTCGCCCATTCCGTCCTGTTCGTAAGTCTTGGGCATGGTCTCGACAAGTTTTCGCAGCTCATCCAGCTTGTCCACGAAAAACTGGCCTTCTTCACCTCTAACCAGCGCCAGCATCGTTTTTAACTGCTGCGTACCGATGAATTCCCTCAGTATTGGAACGTAGGTTGAGATCGCATTCGTGTGGCGCCGGAAGTCCGCATCCTGCCTGACCGTTGCCTTACGCATGTCTTCGTCGACGCGTGCTTCCTGCGCCGCCGATTCATCTGGCAACTCGGTATTGACTCGCAAATTGGGGATCAGCAGCTTGCGGTAGTTGGGAGGATAGTCGCCGCCCATCCTCGCGCCTTCGTCGCGGAGTATATTTCCTGCGACTTCCTCTCCGACGATCCCCGCGATCCTGGTCGTATCCTGATTGTTGTCCTTGTAGATTGGCAGTTCATCTGCACCGTAGATCGCCAGGAACATCCCGTAGTCCGTTTTACCGTACAGGATGGTTACCAACGTGCCATTTTTGCGAGCCGACTCTATCTCGTGGAATTTCGGATGGAAAAAGCCGATTCCGCCATGCTCGTCGAGCAATGTCTCGGGGTGCTGCCATTCGCAGGCCGCAAAGAGGTTGCGCGCAACGACCTGGTCGCCTTCGGCCAGATCGACGAACTCCTGCTTTGTCATCGGCGGCTCGCCTTCAGAGTATTCTGGCTGATAGACAGGATCGCCGGGCTGGGCGGTGTCAAATGCCTGGACTGTCAATTTTTCAAAAATCTTGGTGGTAGCGGACATAATGACTCCAAAATTGATGGACGTAATATTCATGCATTAAATATCGGCCACAAACCACGCCTAGCACCTTGGCGTGGCTAACGTAGTTTCATGCCGGGGGAGGAGGGCTGCAACGCCTTCATACGCTGATCTGCGGCCTCACGAACACGAGTGTCGCGGTCGTCCAAGGCATGTTCAAATTGGGCCTCATCGAGATCACCGAACTTGACAACAGCCAGGCGGACATCGGCATCCTCATGCTTCATTCTCACGTTATTTAGCCCTTTGGGCTGAAAAAAATACTTGGGTTTTTCCACGTTGTTGCGGAATTGGTAACACGGCATACGCTGCGCGCTGATCATAAATGCCGGATCGGAATAGTGCCAGTTGGTATTCAGCGTGGGGGGCGGCTCGCCTTCACGCAGTTTTTTGAAGATCGAGACGATCAAGTCGCGCGCGCCATGCTGGGCAGCGTATCCGCGCCATGCAGTCGCCGCCTCCTTGAACCCGAAGGATTCAGCAATTCTTGCGATCCACTCTGAAACAACGCGTTTTGTCTTCGCCAGAATCGTGTTGTTCTGGTACCCGGTCGGTTCGGTGTACAGGATCTCGGCCAACTCGGCCAGTGCCTCGTCCACGGCTCGGGCACGCATGTAGTCCGGGGATTTTGTTTGAGAAAGGTGCAGGGCTTCATCTGTAATCAACCAGGCGTTAGCCTTGTTGCGTACCCATTCGTCGCTCATGTACAGATAGATCATCTGGGCGATATACTCGCGCTCCGTCAAGAACCGGCGCAGCCCGAAATGGAACAACTCGTGCCCCAGAGCGCGCCCGACAGCAAAACGATCGGACAGCCCGTCTCGGAACAGGAAAAGACGCCCGCCGAACACGGTTGCAGAGGTGACCCCGTCCTCGGTCTTGGTGATACCGCCAATTTCAGTAGCGCTGTCCCGGATCAGCACGGGAACTTCCGTCGCAAATGGTTTCAGAAGGCGCTCGACTTCTTCCACAATGGCGCCGATTGACAGCCACTCTTTTTCTGGAAGCGCTCCGCTCAGATCTTCGATGTTGCCCGACGTGGATGGGCAAGAATAGGGGGTAGGTGCTAGTGGCGCAGTATTGCGACACCAGGATAGTGTTTTTGCAGCGATGCGTCTGCGTCGTTCTGCGCTTGCAGAAGCTGCTCTGTTTCGGAGTTCGTCAGTCGTTCTGAAACCAATGAGGTACTGTGATTCATCGCAGGTGAGGGCGTCTGGCTCGATTCCGAAAAGCTCTTTGATCGGTTGTTGTCCATGTCGTCCTCCTAGACGGTTAATCGTTCTGATTATGGCATTCATTCTACCGGTGCGGCTTGCGTTTGTCAGCAATACCGTGCCGGCGACGATACCGCCGTTTTCCTGTATGTACGAGGCAAGGTCTGCCAGCGTACAGCCCATTGTTGAAACGTCATCGACCAGCACGTAACGCTTGCCGCGCACCACGTCCCCGGCGAATTCGGCGCGCGCGATCAACCGCTCCATCGCGTCCGCCCCGGCATGAAAGGTTTTGTTCATCTGAAATATGCCGGAACCTTTCACGCCGCCGGCCTTGGCCGCGTAATGCATGGCAAGGGCATTTGGAATCTGGTTGTGACCAGCCATCTCCTGTGCCATCACAGGCAGATAAACGACATCTTCACCATATTGCAGCCGCGCGGCTGCAATAGCCTCTGGTGTTACCAGATCCAATACGATCCTTATCGCAGCCTGAATATCGCCAGCCTTGGCCGCACGATAGTCAGGGTGACGCTTCAAAGTGCGATCGTCTTTGAAGCACGAAATCGGAACTATGTTTTTGGGGAAAGAATAGACGCGCATATAGATTTCTTTATCTCGGCTTCTGGATATGTCCAACATCGGGGTAATCATCAAGACGTTGCGCAACGCTCTCTACGTCCACACCAAACCCCTGAATAAACGACGGCGAGGCCACGTCAACGCCGACGCTTGCAAGCGCCAATACAAGCGATTCCATCGCATCGGCGGCTGCGCGAGCTGCGACATCCGGCTCGCCGTCGGAGAACTGTTCCAACAGCCCGGATCCGGACTTATCTATCCAGACCAACCTTTCCCCGCCGGCGCGTTGTTTCTCCAGCGCGATCGTGAGGCCAAACGGCAGCACGAACTCCGTTCGTTTCTGCTTCATGATCAACTCCATCTGGATACTCGAATACTTCGCTACCAGCGCGGCTGTCTGTTCCTTCGTCCATTTGGCGGCATCGTCGCCGTGCAGATATGCTTTCAGGCGATACGCGAATGTGTCGGCAACGGGTAGTCCGGCCCGATCTTTGTAGCCATCGATGAAGATGCCATTGGAACGATCGTTAAAATCAAATTGGGCAGGAGTATTCATGTCACATCTTCAAGTTGGAAACGGGATGAGGGCTGCCCCCGTCGCACATTGCGACAATCGCGCTCACAATGGTTTTCTTGTCTTCCATCTATGCCCTCAATCTGAGTGGTTGAATTGAATTCTTTTCATCACGTGCAACATGCTCCCTGACGATCTCCATCATGCGATCCATTGCCTTGTTGATCTGTTGGCGCTCGGTGCCGGAGGGGTAGGGATTGCCGGTGAATTCGCCCTTGTCGGCAAACCTGTCCCCCTCGACTGAATGCACCAGGTAATCGCATGGCATTCCTGCAGCACGCAACTTGTCGTAGACGTAGCACTCGAATGCGCGGGCAAATAGTTCTTTCCTGGTTGCGTAGTACGGCTTGGACTTCGATTCATCCAGATGCGCTGACTCCCGGACAAAGTGGCTGGTGCTCAGTGGCACTTTGTCGGGATTGCGCAAGTAGGTGCGAAAATCCCGGATGTGAGAGAGCACCCTGTTCAAATTGCTTTCGAAATTGCGGCGATTCTTTCCTTTGGAAAACTTTGCCGGATCCACGCACTCTGTCTGGCGCAGTTTTTCCAGAATGTATTTTTCGTGCTCGGACAAACGAATGATCTGATCGCCCTCGGCCACACGAATCTTCGAACGATCAGCAAAATTGAACGAGTCGTATTTGTAGTGATTAATCGTTGGCAAGTCATGGTCATCCACTTCGAGGCCAGCGATATTCATCACCGCCACGCGCAACGCGGCGGACATCGCGACCATTCCACCTTCCTTGCCCCAATCAACGATCCATGACACCGCATAGTCAATATGCTTGCCGATGTCGGCCTGTAATTCGTCCATCACGGCTGCAGGTTGCATGGATTTGTCGATCGCGGTGCGCACGACCTGCATCGCGCCATTCAGCATCTTTCCGAACTGACCGCTGGATCTTGCGGACTCGAACGCCTGATTTAACTCGTCATCAGTTGCGACTCTGGATATGGCGTTCACGCGCTCGATCAACGATTCCATCGGCGCATGAGTGGCTTCTGGATGTGTGAGTAGGTATTCTTCCCGGGCAAGATCATAGTCATAGGCATGAGCCCACTCGTGCGCCATACTGCCGGCGCCATTCATCCTGGTCAGATTAAAGACCAGAAGATCTGGCTCATAATGCGCAGCGGCACGACCTTTGCCGCGCGAACCGAATGCAATTGCGAGTTGTCCGTTCAAGGAAGCCATCCTGTCCGGCATGTCCAGCACGTCTACCAGTGCGGCACAGGCGGCATACGCCTCGTTCAGCACCGTTTGACGCTCGTCCTGCGGCAACCATTCGCCGAACTCGACGCCACGGAAACCAAAGCGATCAATCAGGTCTTGCGCGGTCACATTGACGACTCCATCTGCGTCTTTCCTGATCCATGCATTCTGGAGGTGATCGAGATGAGGGCGGTATGGCTTTTGAGCCTTCTTCGTTTCTGTGGCGTCAGTTTCTGGTTTGCTCTTGCGCGCATTGCAAAGCTTGTTCCAGGCTCTGTCCAGGTATTCGGACTTCCACTTCGCGTCAGATTCACTATCCTCTGGATAGGGGATTGTTTCGCTCATTTCGTTAAAGCCAAAGACGAGCAGGTCGGCAGGCGCAACCTGGTCGAGCGGCATTTCCTTCGACTTATGCATCAGCATGGGGGCGTCGCTGATCAGGTTCCGGAGTTTCGATACCTTACGGAAATCGCGGGGGAGATATGCACCGGTCGTGATTTCCTTCATGGCGTTCTTGAACGTCATGTCTTTATGCAAGCTGGTTAGTGCGCCGAACAACTGTTTTTTGTTCTTGATCCCGACATGCAGATGCTCTGATATGACGTTGCACAGATCGACGTAGTTCTCGATTTTCATGGAAGAGCCACGGCTTTTTTCACCGATCACGGCAAATTCCGGCAAATTGGTGCGAATTTTCTGGATGAACTCGGCAACCCCGAATTCGACGCTGGCCTTGCGCGCTTCGGAAGGCGAATACGGCCACAACCTCGCTTTTTTGATGAAGGTGCTGCGCTCGGACTGGGACATATCAGCTACATCGCTACTGACGATCCTGCGCGAATAGAAATCCTTGCGGGCACGCCCAATCTTGACGCCGGCATCGGTAATTTTGGAGGAAGTCTTTCGGGACTGCTTCACCGGGTCACTCGAAACGTCGCGCAACCACTGCTGGGTATTCGATTTAATGGAGGCCTGCCATTCGTCGACGAATTTCTTCGGATATTCCGCATTCCGAAGTCCGTCCGCATAGGCGTTGGCTTCTGTTTCAAACTTCAAACCGAAGAAAGCAGGGGGGATGTCGATATGAGGGGTTGCAATGCGGATGAGCCGACCGTTGTTCTCGATGGACACTTCTGTCTTTGGTGAAACATTCAGGTCGGCGAGATTGACTTCAATCACGGGCGGATTGTCCTGAACGATCATGCTCCGCTCAAAACCTGGGGCAAATTTGATCAGCTCGGACATCAGGAATGTCGTCTTTTGCGCGATGAATACATGAGCTGAACCCTGTTTTACAGCATCCGGAAGGTCTTTCCATGCGGGCGATTCGGAAGCGACTGCTTCGGCGAACTGGGTGCTCCTGTCGGTCTCGACAAATCCGAAAGCAACCGCCTCATTCAGATTCAACGAGTGCTCCCGTCCAACGATCAATACCAGTCCAGACTCCTGCGCGTCGCGGTCTCCCACAAGCCGAAACCTGCGGATTGATGCGCCAAATTTGTTTATCTCAGGCCATGCCATGTTTTTCTCCATACTCATGAATTCGAACGCAAGTATAATACATGCACCAAATGCGAAATAAAAAAAATAGCTGCAACAACGCGCTATTAGGGATTTTTCATGGAAAAATTATGAGCAGAAAGCGCAAAGGTGGGTAGATTGTCAGCTTTTTTGCTACTCGGCTTCGCTGACGCGAAGGCGGGGGAAGCGACTTTTCCTATTGTTTCGCTTGTTCTACCAGCAAGTACATTTTTAACTTATGTTGGGTGCTGTCTCTAATTCGCTCATTTTTTCGCCATCCGGCTTTTTGCCCAACACTGACATCATGCTTATTACCTTTTCTTTAGTATTTTAAATACCATTTTACGTCCAAGCTCGGAGTTTTGGAGGGATTCTGCGTTACCTAGATGAACCCCACATCTTTTACCGCTCCGTAAAAATGCAATTGACTGCCTCGAATAGCGCACTGAATCTGGTTATCGTGTTTTTATCAAGTTTCTTTGGTGGAGCGCTGCCAAACGTCGAAGCCACCAAGTAGTGGTTGAAACCTCCCGATGGCCGAAGCGTGATGCCTTTTTCTGCCAGTGCTCGTTCGATTTGGTGAATGATTCGATCACCTTTTGGAAGGTCTGAAACCTGGAGTGAATTTTCCCCCAATTGCTTGGCATAAGTCTTATTGAAATAGTTCAAATACATTTCTGGATCGAGAAGATCCTCAACATCTGTTGCGATAGTGTTTTTTCCCAAATTTGAAATATCGCGGAATTGAGAAACGTTGAAGACAGACTTCTGAGCGAGCAGTTTCTGCCTGACCATTTCTTCCAGCCGTTGTTCAGGGCTACCGCTGTAGTCATGCAGTATGGACAACTCCAAACCGCTTGCTCCCAGCAGCGACACGAATGTTGCCAGGTTGCTGAGACCGCCAACTGGCACGATCGTTACATCATCTTTAAGCCCTTTACCACCTTGAGCTTCCAGTAGAGCCGACATACATTGGAGATAAGTCAATTCGGACGGGCCTTCCACAAGCAAATTCTGCTTCGAGATGAAAAGATTTTGGGCAATCGTCCATCCTAGTGCCGCTTGCAGCGGGAAGATTGTCCGCTGATCCGAGTCGGATAGATTATCGGAAATCACCGTCCCTACATTATCTTTGTCCTCGACAACACGCACTTGATGTAGCCTATTCGAGTTCACCATAAACGGAGAGTGCGTGGTGTATAGCACCTGATGCTGTTTAGAGAGATTGTCTATGTAGCGTAAGAAGTCTGCCTGTGCCAAAGCATGCAGCGCCAATCCTGGTTCATCCAGCAGCAAGACAAGTTTTGCGGGTGTGGCTTTACCGCCAGGATCGAGTTGGTGCTGAACACTGTCGAACCAGACAAGGAAACTGAAAAACCAGATGAACCCACGGCTCCGCTGATCGAATGGTGTGCTTACACCGCGATGGCGACGATTCTTGATGCGTAGATACAGATTGGGGCCATTATTGAATGGAGCCTCATCCGTTGTATCCGGCTTGATGTCCACCTCAACTTCAAGATCTTCATTTTGCTTCCAGAACTCCAACACTTGGTCGGTAAGACTTATTGATACTGCCTCGATCTTGGCTTTCATTGCTTCATAGCCAGAGGTACCAGAAATTTCGGTCAGATTGACATCCGCCATGCGCAGTAACGCCAGGACAGCTTGATGGTTTGGCTTGATATGTAACTGCGCATTGGCTGGATCGGACGTGGCCTTGGCAACTCTCTTGGCTAGATCATCAAGATTGAGCTTCCCCGGCAGGAGATCGTAGTCGCTGAAGTAGAGGAATTTTGGGATGTAGGTTTCGAGTCGTGACCAGACCTCGTGTTGAACAACATTATCCCACTTAGTTTTTGCGATCCGCGCCTGAATTTCAGCCAGGAATGATTTATCTGCATCGGTGCGTTCGCCCGCAGCTAGCAATTCCGCTATCTGCCGCAATGATGACGCTTTCTTGATGTCTGATGCCGTGTCAGTGCTCAAGCCTGGAGTATTCGCCAATGCCAATATAACCGGCGCTTCTTTAACCGTCATTACAATATTGCGAGTATTGTCATATTTGTGGGCAACAGAAAACTGAAAATCTTGCGCAAGCGTTGTATGAAGTTCAGCATTGATTCTGGAAATTTGTTCAGTTGTTGGCCTATATGTCAGTGTGGTAGCGGCCTCTGGCGTGTCAGCGTGCCTTTTGGAGTACGCCGTGTAATCTTTGCGAGGATAGTCTTCGATGGGATTGAATTTCTCAGATCCCATCGCGTCATTCGACTTGTGCAATGCTTTTAGGAATACCGTTTTACCGGCTTCATTCATCCCCACGAACACCGTTACTTCGGGGTCGATAGCAATTGTTTGTTCAGTATTGATTGAGCGGAACGGGCCAACTTTTGCAGATACTAACTTCATTGCATATCTCCCGAGTAGATTAGTGCTGGATTATGACAAATTACTTGTCATTGCATCAAGAATATGGGAACTATTGCCATTCCAATTACGCAACCGGGCACTATTCAATCAGATTGACCTTCACCTTGTTATAGTAAAGCAGATTGGCGCTGATACGCTTCTTCCAGCCTTCCTTCTTGATCACACCGACCGAGAAAATCCGCTTGGAATAGGGTACATGACTGTTGACGATCACCAAGCCTACCGGATAGCGATCGAAGAGGGCGTGCGCCAGGGATGGATCAAGTTCAAGCCATTCATCCATGCCTTGCTTTTTCAACCTCGGGTAAATGATCTTTGCATACGACTCGATGCATGAATCGATAGCTTCAGTCAGATCTGCCTTGGTTGAATGTTTTTCAATCCTCAACATCCCGATCTTGCCGTCAAGCAAATCAGACTCGAATGGCCTGGATTGACCATGTACATCACCTGTCAACGCCACGTTCACATCCAGCACGCGGATGATTTTTTTATGTTTCTGTGCCCAGGATTGTGCATCGGCTAATCCTTCGCGTTTGGCGTCATCCCCATACAGCAAATTGCCGTTCAGGATTTGTGACAATTCGATATTCAGAACGCCGCTGGACAAAACGTCTTCATCGTCCAAGAATAAAGGCATGAACAATCGAATGTTTTTTGGCTGCTTGCGTTTTGCGCTATTGATTTTATTTTCCATAATGACCCTCCGTCTCTTTTTTGTATTGACTAAAGTTACACCAAAACATAGAATAGGGCAAGTAGAGCATTAAATTGCTATTTAATCAACCTAATAAGATGTAAACAATTATGCGTTTACAATTTGTTTGCATTGCATTGATAATGATTGCGTTAAAGAGGAGGTCAACATGACAACACCTAAAAACACCCCTAAAAAGAAAAAAAGTGATCGCATTACAGGGCAGATGCTGATCGATCTGATGATGCAGAATCAGCTCTCTCAAATGGAAATGTGCAAACTTTTCGGGATCAGCGTATCGAGGCTGGGCAACGTCTATGGTGCCCCGCAAGAACCGATTCAAGATCCTGTGACATGCTACCTGTATCGGCAGTACATGGAACATCCAGAATTGATCGGTCGAGACATTATCGACATCAAGAAATTCTACGAGGACATCGGCGGCGCCGATGCAGTAAGTGGCTCGGATTTTTCGTTGATCATGGGGCGCGAGTTGTCGGCCTACGTTCGCTGGTTTAGTGGCAGCAAACCATCTACCTCAGTAAGGGTATTGATTCAGAATGCCATGAAACTCAACGGCAACGGGAGCATTGAGGCATTTGAAGCTATTAAGAAATTGTGCCACACGGAAGGGCGCGCACGCGGTATTGATGTGCTCTCCGGACATGGGCACGGACGCGGTTGGGGCGCGGTGACTGATAAAGATTGAGTCACCCCGCCCCCGGGCGGGTTCTACTCGCTGGCGCTCCCAGCGTCCTCGGCGACCGGCACCCCGAATTCCTCGGCAAGATCGCGAAAACGTTCTGGAACGCCACCGGTAGCAGTATTTGCTTCGTGATCATCGAAGTTGTAAATCATGCAGTCGACATCAGCATCGAACTTTACCTGGACATTTCCCCCGGACACCACGACCAGAATACGGCTTCCCGGCTTGGCCGGCTTTGGCTGACTGGCAATCATCTTGGCGATCGAGTCCAGTTCGCCTGACATCTGACCAATTGATTTTCCGAGCGTTGCTAATTGCGCCGCTACGCTGCTGATTTGGGCGTCCGTTGTGAGCGGAGTGCCATCGTCAGCGCTGGCGGCGGGAAGGGCACCTGATGCGAGTTCTTTGGCTTTCGACGCAGCGTCCGTTGCTGCATTCTTGATCGTTGCAACATCGAGCGTCTTGGCTTTTGCGGCAACGGACGCTGCTACGTTCTTGACCTTGTCCAGGTCAATGTTCTTGGCCGACTCAACAGTTGACGCGGCCAGTGACCTCGCCTTGTTTCCAAGTGCTCCAAGATTCAATTTGTTCAGCATCTCATGCTCCTTTCGTTAGTAGATATGGCGTTGCACTAGCGCAACATCGGGGTGAAATCGTCGAACATCGCCAGAACGTCCTCTGCCGATGAAACCGCTGCAGGCGGCACTTCCGCGCCTTGCCCGGCTTCCTTGAAACGACTCGACTCCTGTGCGAGAACCCTGATCTTTTCTAATTCCGATTCAACCATCGTGTTGTCAGCCGGAGTCAGTACCTTTCCGTCCGCCGGCATACCTGAAGTGGTCGAAATAGCAGTCTTGAGTTCAGATTTAACATCCTGGCTAAAATCTACGCGCCACTCACCCTGTTCGCCGACAGCACTGGTCGCACCAGTATTCCAATCAGGTTCTGACGCGTCTGCAGGCGTCTTCGCCTTGTCGATAACGATTGCCGGCGGCTGAATTGACGGTTTTGCTTCTTCGATCTGAGCAGATGGCGCAACAGCCTTCGTCGTTGTCTCGCCATCATTAAGCTTTGCATCTGTCGTGCCAACCTTCATTGCTTCAAGCGCCTTGATGAAGAGATATGCGCCGCGATCGGCAGGATTGGTATTGGGCACGTTCTTCAACGCCAGGGACGCCTTTTTAAGCGCGTGGAATACCGGATCCGACTCGGCGCTGTACACGCTTTGATCCTTCCAGTTCACAGTCCCTGAATTCAGGATCGTGTAAATCACCGCCGACGGACTTTCTTCTTTGTCGGCGTAGGGTTTCGATACCGACATCAAGCGGCTGAATTCAGGGATAGCGATTGGCAAGAACGTGTTGATACGGATGTTGACTTTCTTTTTGTCGAACTTGTAATGCATGAACAAGTTGAACGACTTGAAGCGAATCACCTTGTCCGCATAGAGCATCACGCCGTCACCGGCACCCAGCTTCTTGAGTTCCTGCAAGGAAATGCGGCTTACCTCCTCGATCGTCGCGTTCTGCGTCTTGTCGTACTGCCCGGCAGCGGTCACAGCGGAGGCTTCGCCCATCTCGAAACCGGACAGTCGCGCAACATGCGCTTTGCCAGCGGCTTTCTCGAAGATCTCGAAGGTTTCCTTTGGGTCTTCCAGCTTGAGCGATACCTTGATCCTGGTATTCGCGATCATCGACTCGACCTCGTTCTTGTTGTTTTTCGCCATCGCCTGAAAATCCTGGCCGGCGGCAATAAGCGCGATCTGCAGCGAGCGTCCCTGTGCGAACATCAGGTCAATGCCCGGGGCAAAGTAATACCCCAACTCATCCATGACTAAATAGAACGGCCTGTCGGTATTTGTCGGACGATTATCAACGACTGTCTCATAGTCGCCTTCGATCTCGTAGCCCAGGTTCTCCGACATCATCATCTTGGCCGAGGCCACCTGCATCTTGCCCAGGTTTCCCGCTTCCTCAACGCCTTTCTCAAGGGTTGGAATCATTGTGAAGCTGATGCGGTTGTTCAGGATGGTGTCCTGAGTATCGAATTCCGGGATCTCGTCACCAAAGATGTCGTTGTAGGTGTCGGTCATCAAACCGAGCGTGCGGGTGAACTGCCCCGTCAAATAGCCATGCTGCAACAGCGTATCGGACGACTGCGCCTTACCCTTTTTGGCTAACTGCCACGAGAATCCTGGCAGACCGGACGACAGATAACTGCGGATCGCAGCGGCGGCAGTCGGGGGAATGTCCTCACGCATCGCCAACTTAATGACGTTGTCGAGCGACATCATTTCGCGAATGGCGGAAACCGACATCAACATATCGCCCTTGGCGCGCAAGAATGCAATGGTCTGTACCAGCGCGTTCTTCATGTTGATCGCCTTGGCCTGCCATTGCGCGCCGTCGCCAGTCGCTTTCTCCATAATGGAGTCGATGATCTGGTTGATGGTCTCGTGATTTGCGGTACTGAACGGGTTCCAGGTATTCGACACTCGGGACTTACGAATGCCGACCTTTAACTTGTTCACCATTTCCTTGAATCTGTCCTGACCACCGCGCATGTAGTTCAGGATCAGCACATCATCTTCACGCCAGAACATCCACGCCATGACGAAGATGTTGGCCGTGACATCGATCTGCGCCTTGCCGTCCGTCATTGAGAAGCCGGAACCCCAGCAGAGCGGGTTGAATAACATGGATAGCAGGGCTTGGGTCTTGCCGGCGCCGGTCGTACCCATGTAAATTCGATGTGCCCGAGCATCTGTGTCGGAAGCCCAGATTTCCCGTGTTTGATCGATAGTGGCGCCTTTGCGCTCAACACCAACGAATTCGATACCGGAGGCCGGTCTCAGCCCGGCATTGTCATCAATGGAAGACGGATCCATGTGCTTTGTCCATGCCGGATACCGAATCGGCATGCGCACACGGGAAATCGTCATGTTCCACCAGCCGGAGAGGGTGATTCCGACCAGGATCAGGAGGGGAATGATCGTGGGCAGCATGATTCCTGCGAAGACAATGCCCAGCAGCACGTTGCGCATCACGTGATGTTTGAGCAGGAAATCGCGTACGCGCTGTTCGGAAGACCGCCCATCGACGTAGATGATGCGGTCATTCAGTTCCTGATTTCGTTCAACTCCACTCGAAGACATGCTGCGTCTAGTTTTGTTGTTCGAGGAATTGGATCATTTCCTTTTCGCTATCGAAGCCGCCAGGATGAACCACGCCGGCCTCGTTGATCACCGTCGGCGTGCCGGCTTCCCGAAGATTGAGGGAGTTGAAGAAATTGACTGCCCTAGATGGCGCGGCCTCTCCAACACTGCACGATTCGCCTCCGGTCACTTTTTCGTTCGTGATGCTCTCGTGCCACGCGCGGCCACGATTTTTTGCGCACGCGATCTGGCTGACCAGGGCGCGTGCTTCACCATGCAGGGGGGTAGGGAATAGGTGCATCTCGAATCCCTCCCGAGATGCGACCTTCTCCAGCAACGGTTCAAATTTCTTGCACCACGGGCACACCGGATCCGAGAAGACGTAGAAGCGATGCTGCGGAGCATCGGCCTTGCCGGTTACAATCTCTATCTCCCTGGGGGGAGGGAGCGGAGGTGTTTGCTGCGTTATAGCCTGTTGCGGAGGCTGGGCTTGCGCCTGTGCCAGCATCGCCTCCGCTTGCCGGTAGGAAGCGGCGTCATTCGCCGCCGCGCGGGCTGCATCCGGATCGGAGGGGTGAGTCAGCATGGCGATCGTGGAAAATACGCCAAAGGCCGCGAACCCATAGAGAGCAAGGCGCCCAATAATTACTGCATATTTATTTAATGCACCAAATTTTTGGCCGGACAATTTCTCCCTGAAATTGCTCTTGATGGCAGGAACGGCAGTGCTGTGGTTCGATCCAGCATGGTTTCGCTTCATCCTGACCAGCATCTGTTCGCGTGGCTCCAGCAAGTCTTCGACTGGAATCGCGAACAGGTTGTTTTTGGAGATCCATTTCAACGCAGCGCGGATCGCCTTGCTGCTGATTTCGTCATACTGACCCACCAATGGGATCAGCACTCCCTCATGCGGCGATCCCAACGGCTTGATGCTTTCAAGACGGTACCCAGCCCGGGTATTGATCAGGGCGGTTACGCGCCGCGCCATATCGGCAGAGAGCGAATCCGGTTCGATTTCTTCAAATGAGCAGCCGTCCGGCGCGGACACAAGTTCAGACCCGAAACGATCAACATCCTTGATGCTGATGACCAGCTCGTTTGCAGAGGGCATTCCGATCAGGGCAAATATCTTCTCTGCGGCCGCCGCGCTGACCAGAATGTTGGTAATTTTGAGTGCTTTCTTCATAAATGGCTCCTTGGTTAAACTTCCGGTATGCGTCCAAATTCGGTCTCGCGTTCGCGTTCGCGCTGCGTCATCAATTCGCGTTCGGACACCATATTTGCTTCAAACAATCGTTTTTCGAGCGCGGCAGCAGCTTCATGCATGCACGGAGCGAACACGATCTGGTTCATCCCCATCATGGTCACGGAAGCCCAATACTGAGCAAATGCGGCAGAGCCTTCCGCGTACCCCTTGGCAATCAAACTTTTTGATACGCCATACAGTGCATAAAAAAGAGGGCGGTCGATCAATTTGAGCCAGATGAATTCGGACGGAGCAAGTTTTCCATCCTTGCGGGCTTCCTGCAGCAACTGCATCAGGAATACTTTCTCAAATGGAAAGAAGGCCGCGATTCGCTGAATCTCGTTACGCTTGAATAGCATGTCGAATTCCTGCATGACTTCCGTAAATTCAAACGCGGGCGTGCAATCCGTGTCGTTCACTTTCTCCGTTTTTGACGGATCGCAGGACAAATTGATCGTATCCTGCATACGCTTTGCCTTATTGCGTCCTTCTTCTCCGCGATACAGTATCCGCGTCATGAAGATGACGGCCAGAGCTTTATAGTGTGGCTTGAGTTTCGCCACATCGAATTGCGCGCCGAGCTGCGTTTCGAATACCTTGATGGTCTTCTCGTAATCCATCAAAACCTTGTCGTTTTCCTTCTTGAGAAGGTCGAAACGACTTGCAAACTCATCGGGCGTCAACGCGCGAAACAGGTTCTTGTGCCGCTCGATGTTGTGATCGCGCCAATACTCCGTAAACCTGACTACAGGAACGATGCACGGGTTGGTCAACGATTGCAGCTTCATCAACTGCCAATGGTCATGCAGGCTTTCCAGCCTGCGCAGAACATGGCTATGTATCTTCCATGCCGAATATCCGAGTACGATCAGAAAAGGGATATAGATCACGCTCGCGGCGTTGATCACCCTGAATAGATCATCAAGCGTTACGCGCGAAATGTTCGATGCGAGCAGAACGATCTCCTGCGTGTTCTTCGCGAAATATGCGATCCCGAGCTTCGTGGTGATCCACGACATCGGCATGTTCAAGTAATAGGCATATTTGAGCAGGAACCTGGCCGTCTGATCGTGGTAGGTTAGCCACGCAGAGAAAAACAGCAATGCCAGAATGCCGGCCATCATACCCAGCCCTGTACCGATGCCGACCTTGCCGGAATTTCCTCGATCGTTCGCGCTTACGGCCATTTTAGTAAGCGCTCCAATTTGTATGACGCGTCAGCCATTGAATATGGTTGGCGATCTTTCGCTGGTATGACTCATTCAGGCTGGGTGTGTTGGAATGATAATTTCCAACGCCAACCCAAAAACTATTGCCATCCTTTAATGCATAAACAATTTCATTGCTCAATATCCAGGTGCCCACTTTGATGTTGTAGCAGGCATCGTGTGTAATGTAATGCTCGACGTTCGCAATTCCGTATTTATTCGCCAATTCCTTGTGCCATACGGTATTGATCTGCATGAGACCGACATCTTTTGTTTCTTTAACTTGCCCGGTCTTTTTGTCGATTCTGCGATTGATCCTGAGCGCGTTTCGATTGCCGCTCGATTCGTCCCTGATGATGGCTAACACCAGAATTCGAGGCACCTGATACGTCCTGGCTGCTTCCACAACGCAATGCATGATCTCCCGGTCATAGGGCAACGGGAGATGGGAGGGGGGTGCTTGGTAGTCCACTGTTTCCCCTCTTACTTCCAGATGGCAAAGAAGCCGGGTTGAGACAGATACGTCTGCAGGTCAATCAACTTTTGCTGTTTCAGTGTCTCTTCGTGACAGCCCCGGCGTAAAGCGAAGGCCACCAACGTAATTGCAGGGAAAAGTGAGAACAACGGAATGATGCTGTGCAACTTGAGCGAAATCAGAATTGATGACAAATACACGATCGCAGAGCCATAGGACTGGATGCGGCGCACCAGCCTGGCGTCATTTTGCATCTTGCGAATTTCCTTTTGGGTATATGCATCGCGCATGCAAGTAGCGAAATCATCGCCGTGCAAAATCATTTTCTTCGTATGGCTGTAGATGGCAAAGCGGCTGGGCAGTCCATCTTCCTTGCCATCGTGAATATCGCGCAAGCGCATCTTGGATTCGCTATCCAGATATGAGTCGGTAACTTCCGATTTGATACTGCGAATCCCCTTGGCAGCTTTCTGAAATGTGCCAATCGTTCTTTTGAGAGCATGATAGCCAGAAACAACGCTCACAACTTTGACGATTGTTTTCCGTTTGCTGCCGGGTTCTTTCACTTCATTTGTCATACAGAATCCTCTTCATCACCAAACACATTGAAAGCGCGGTCTATGGTGTCTATGTCCGTCGCGCGCTGAGAAAGGTTGAACACTTTGCGGCGAACCCCATCGATCCCGGCATTGAGGCGCTGCATCGAATCGAACGAGAAGCACTGATTCAATTCCATGACTAGGTAGAGATGCTGGATCCTGTTTTTGATAACAGGATCTTCAATGATCGCCATCATCATCTTCGGGTACTTGCGTCCGAGGAAGGCGATAAATTCCGGCGCACAGGTGATCTCCGTCGATTTCAGGATGGCCGTCAATGATTCGATGACCGCTAGGGACGACCGCACGGCGGGAGTAGCGCCGTTGATCGCGGACTGAAGGAGAAGCAGCCGTTCGCGAATCTCGACCTCGTTGCCGCTAACGACATGGTTCTCGTGATATGAGATCGATTGCAGCCCAACCGCTCCAATCGCGGATTCGATCAGTTCTGCCAAAGGGGGTCTGTTGATCATCGTGCGGGTCGCCGGAGTGCATCAATCTGCAATTTGTCTTCGAACAGGCCGTTAACCATCTTCCCCACAACTGGAGTTCGCTGCTCGATCTTGGTGATTTCCTGCCTCGCCTCGTACACCTTGCTTTTCCCTGTTTTTACTTGGCGAAACATACGATCTGCGATGGCGGCGGAAGAAAGGTAATCACAGCGCGGATCGAGCGCCTTCTGCTCAAGCTGTTGCCTCGCGGCGAACGACGGCAGGGGCACGAACCGCACCGGTTGCGCAGGATTCGGCGGGATATAACTGCCGCATGGATGAATCAATTCATCATGTTTGACATCCCATTGAAACCGGGCACCCTTATTGAATCGGCAATGACGTATTTCATCGATACGCCGATCAATCTTTTGATGGGTATCCACGGTTTCCGACATCGGAATCGAAGCGTTGCAGTCTGCGCAACTTACGCCATGCCCATCAGGTATGGCTGTCAGTCCAATCTGACCGGGCTGAGAGGTGCTGGGTTGCAATCTCATTATGACAATGATATTTATTGTTGAACTTTCTGCATTATCATATAATGCACCAAATAACGCAACCCATCATCTTCACCAGGAATGGTAAATGAGCGCACAACAGGAAAGAAAGGTATCTCTGACCACTTACCGCGAGCAACACAATCTGCCGCCGACGCGACTTATCAAACCCAATAAGAGCGTCGATTCAACAGACACTCTCGCTCTGCAATTGGAGTACCAGCGGACGTTGCAACTCCAATGCGTGGATTGGGCCGAGCGCAACACCGAACACTATCCATATCTCGACCTGATGTTGCACCCGGCCAACGGCAACGGCAGGACGCGCGCCGAAACCGAAAAACTGAGGGCCACAGGCGCAAAGAAGGGCGCGCCGCGATTGATCATTCCTGCACCCAACAAGCCTCCCCGGAAGCGTTACAGCGGCCTTGCAATCGAGATTAAGCACGCTACTGGCGCACTTTCCGCAGAGCAGGAGGAATGGCGCCAGCGCCTGAAGGATTCAGGGTATCTCTACGCCGTAGTTAGAACGCTTGAAGACTTCATCGCGGCGGTGCGCGAATTCCACCAGGTTGATGCATGACGATGTGAATTTGGGCGCGCGCCGGCGGTGCGCTCAATCTGCCTAGAAGTTGTACTTCATCCCCACGGTAAGCGTGTCGATTTTCGTTGATGGGTAAGCAATGCTGCCGGCCTGAATATTCCCAATCGTGAAACGAGTCCATTGCACCGTAATTGCTGTATCGTCGCTGATGTTGTATTGAGCACCTACCCCGTAGGTTGCCCCCAGCTTAGTCGCATCAACTGATGAATTATTGGTCGTGACTGTCGATACGCTGGAAGTGGTTGTAGTGGTCAACCCTGACACAACACTTGATGTGCTTGTTGTCGCACTGCTTGATCCTGATAAGCTTCCCTTCACCTGAGTAAAGGCAATCCCGATCTTGGCGTTAAATTCGAGAGGTATTTCCACATCAGCAAGTTGATCGATCGGCATAATGCCAACCAGGTCAAAATAGAGAACTCGTACTGACGCGCCTTTGATAGTGATGTTCGTCGGCGCGGTCGTGGTATTTGATGATGTGGTCGTACTGCTGGTACTACCGCCGAGCAGATCTGTAGTCGTAGTGGTGATCGTGGTGACAGTCGTATTTGTAGCCGTTGTCGAGCCAGCATACTGTCGACTGCCAAGCGACGCGATCCCGCCCTCGATTGCGAAATTTGAATCAAATTTTGATCCAAAGCCAATTCCGAAAACCGACTTCGAGCCTTGCACGGCTTCAGCGGCATCTGTTGTTCCTTTCCCGATGTCCCCAAACATGTAGGCATCTGCACTCGCGGACACCGGGAGTAGAACTGCAACCACAAAATGTAGCGTGATGAGAAATTTCGTCACAAGCACCGGCTTTGTTGGCTTCATGCGGGTCTCCATCTTGTTGGGGTAGAAAGCACGAACCGGTGCTTTTGGATCAGGTCTTGCATATCGGTTATCGGGCGCTTTCCTTCCGCAATATCACTCAGGAATTTCTGCGCCTGGGCATTGCCGTGCTTTGGGCTGTCTTTCAAAAAGTTGTAATAATCCCGCGCAAACAGCCCGCAAGAAGGCTTTACATCTGCGGACTGTTTTGATTTGTCGCGGATAACGATTTCGCCATTTCCTTGATCGAGGAGTTCGTATCGGTCATGTTTCTGTCGCATGGATAAACTCAATTCACTGCACCAAGTCGTGTACCAGTTGCTAACCATGTTGCCAGTGCGGCACCAACAGTCGCTTGACCAGCGGCGCCTCCATATCCGGCACCGCCTTGTGGGCCTCGGCAACTTGAACCAGGCATGCCCAAAGCACCACCAGCCCCACCCCATCCGGCAAGGTTGCCACCACTCCCGGACACACCCGGCCCGCCAGTAGTTAAACTACCGTTTGTGGAGTGATATGGACTGCCTATATTTGAAGTCAATCCATAACCCGCGCCGCCACCGCCATCTACGCCCCAATAACCTGAGTTAGCGCCGCCGCCACCACCACCACCACCACCACCAGCAATAACCCCATAATTAGAAATCTTGAGATTTGCCGAAGGGCTGGCTGTAATGAGCATGCCATTTCCGCCAGCACCTCCATTGGTGGCTTGAGCATTCCACGGTGTTCCATAGCCGGAGGTTCCGCCTTTTCCGACTACATACGCACCAGAATTTATTACTACTGAAAGTGAAGATCCTGACGGATAGTTGCCGGTGATCGAAAATGCATAGGTCGAAGTCGAACTGCCTGAGACAACCACTCCTCCATTTACACTTACATTTGCAATAAGTGCTGCAACGCCGTCCCAACCAGAAGCGATCGCGTCGTTGTAAAGGTTGTAATCCGTCGTATTTCCAGCAATGACTCTGTTGAAGTTGTATGGTGGAACTTTCGATGAAGATGTCCAGGAACCATTGACACACGCGTAGATCGACCCGTCAGATCCCTTCGCTATTGAACCATTCGCCACACCTGGAGCACATGCCGTGCCTGCCACAATGATGGTATTTGGCATAATGTACGCGCCAGATACCTTCCCGGTCGCGGATATATTTCCGGCTGACGTGATGTTTCCACTCGCGGTTATCGTACTGGCAGTTAAGGTGCCAAGATTTGCGCTCGTTGCGGTAACACCGGATGCTCCGTTGATTGCCAACGCACCATTCAATGTGAGATTGCGTGTATCACCGTTGCGAATAAATTGGCTGAACCCCTGTGATCCATATCCAGTGCGCATGGCAACCACCGCAGCGGCATTGGATGCCGCAACGGGATTTGTGGCTGTCCATGAACTGTTTTCACCTGCAATGACCGCAAGATTGGAAGTCAGCGATGTGCCACCATCGCCGCCGACCTTGCCTGCTGTTCTGGATGCCAGCATCCAGTCAGGTCTGCCATCGGCAATCTTGATGAAACCCTTATCTGAATAAACGATGGCGTTCAGGTCACATGCCGGTGCAACACATCCAGTTGGCGTCTTGCCGATCTGGATAAGCCAGTTTGTTCTGGCTAAATTCTGGGTCTGGACGTTTTGCGCAAGATACCCGGTGTTTTTGAGTTCAGTAATTGTTGGCAGAAGGGGGCTAGCTACGCCTGAGATCGCGGCACCCGATACCAGTGCATCAAAATTGCTGCTGATGTAGGTATTGACACCACCAGTAACAGTTTTCAGATGTGCTGCAATGGCGGCTGATTTGTCATCTTGAATCGAGTCTTGCAGAAATCGCGTGTACGACATCATCAAGATAGATGCGATCAGCAAAACAATGCTGATTTCCACCAGGGTAAAGCCCCTGAGCGCCTTTTTGAATCCGTTTTTCAACATGGCTTCACCCCATTTCAAGACAGTTATCGTGTTGCGGTAAATTTTTGCGCGCCAACCGTGGATGACACATCATTTCTGGCATGTTCAGCTTTCTGCCTGTCAAGCGCGTTGGCAAAGGCTGAATAGTTCCCTTTCTCGATCGCTTCCTTGACATCGTTATGATTGGCTGCTTCGAGCATATTCGCCTGCAAGACACCACGATTCAGCTCTTGCCTGATGGAGAGCTGAAGCGCGTTACTCAGCAGGTTGCGTGCCTGCGGCTCGCCTCCATCCTGCGCCAGGGACACAAGGCGCTGACAGGCTGACTGGTGGTCTTTGGCATGCATCGTAGTGATAACCAGTTGCCCGCCAATTGAAATGCGCAGCATCTCTGCAGCAGCCTTCGAATCGCGAATTTCGCCGATGAAAAGTATGGATCGCGCAAAACGCAATGAATTCTCTACCGCGCGCGCGTAGCCGATGCGAGTACAGTCGGATTGGGTAAAATACCCGCCTTTCTCGCCATGCCACCCTTGGATGTCGAACTCGACTGGATCTTCGATGGAGTAGGCCGAGCCACCGAAACGCTTCAAATACTCGACGATCGTTGCATAGGCTGTACTGGTCTTGCCAGAGCCTTGAGAACCGAAAATATTGATCAATCCACCTTTGCGCTGCATATCCTGATTCATCAGCGCATCCTGGATGTATTTTGGCAATCCAATTGTCTCGAAGGATGGTGCAGTATCGGATGCAATGCGCAATGCGAAGGTAGAGGCACCATTCGCCCCTTCAGATTCCTGGCATCGCGCCCGCAGACTGCCAACATTTACGGCAAAACCTTTTAAGTCGTAGCCTTCTTTTGAAGTGGCTACCTCAATTTCGGCTACGGCCTTTTCAAGGAACCAGCGGAATTCCTCGGGCATCCGAACCGGTGGAGTATTTCCGCTCTGAAACAGAACCACCTCATCCCCCTCGGGGCGCGGGGTGATGTACCAGGTCGGAAACTCAATGATCCGTCGTTCCTGCTCGGTTAATTCCGTCACTGTCGTCATATCGCGTTCCTGTTACAAGGTCTTGGTATAGACAAAGACCAGATTGACGGTACCCGACGTACCGCATGCCGTATCAATCGCAGCACCAGTAGCTAGAGCGGATGGACTTGCTTGAACGACTGTCGTCCCAATCGTGGCCGAATATGCGTTTTGCGTAACAGTTCGAACAATGTCGCCACAGTTCTTGTAAGGCACTGAATTCATCGTGAGCTGGAACGCATCGTTGGCAATGGCTACGGTCGCCGGCGCCAGGACAACGGTTCCGTTGAACGAGTGCATGATCACGTTTGTAGCGGTGTCAACCTGCCATCCGGACTTGTCGAAGACGCCGGTAGCGATTGCCACTGCGTTGGTCAAAGTTGAGGTGCTATTGTCATAGCGGTACTTGGTTTGGAGCGCGAGCATGATCCGGTTTACGTTCTGCGCTTCGGATTCGTTCTTGGTTGCCGTGTACAGCCCGACCCCTCGGGTTCCCATCGCCGCCAACACGCCGATAATCACCAGAACAATGGACAACTCCACCAATGTAAAACCACGCGACGCCTTGAATTGCTTCATTTTCAGCTCCTTGTATTAGATTGATTAACTGCTACTTTCAGATTATTGCACCCGTGCAAAATTAGTGCAACTTACAAACATGCACAAAATCACGACTTGAGAATGGCGGTAACGGCGCCGATAGCAGACACAAGTCCGAGCGCAATTAAGCACGCGATGCCGCCGGCGACCAGCAACGTGACCTGATCCATCAAGAACGCCCGCTTTTTCATGGATGCCTCCATGTTTTCAAACGAATCCTCGGCGATGCGCTTGATCGCGGCGTCGAAACCGCCACGATCTGATGCATCGAGAATTCGGTAGAAAATTTCCTTCGGAAAAAAACCGACATCGAATGCCTTGACCGGCGCCGTAATATTGGCGTCGCCAAGACGCTTGACGATTTTCCGAAAATAACTGCGTATCCACGGATTGCCGGTGTCAAGAATCATTTGGCATGAGATCTTGAGTGGCGTCCCAGACGCCATGAGCGACGACAGCACAATCAGCGTCGAAAAGGCGGTGAAGTCCCTGTACATGACATAGGGCAGGTGCGAGTCCAGCGTGTGGCGCAGCCTCACGTTCGATCTTCCCCATTGCGGCATAGACCAAACGATCCAGGACACCAGCGCAACCAATAAAACGATAATCAGCAACAGATAGTCGGATACAAAGATAGTCCATTTGAACATGTACTGAGACAATTCAGGCCATTTGTTCATCGGCGCAATCTCAATGAAAGATCGGGATGCAGCCGAAAAGAATGAAGAGAGTCCGAGAACGGCCAGCAGAGAAATTATCGGCTTCACCATCGACATGATGAAGTCTCCGCGCATCTTTTTCATTTTCTTGATCAGCTTCGATTGGTACATAATCCCGTCTGGCAATTGTGCAGCGCGCTCAAATCCTTTCAGCACCATGTAATCACTGTTTGGGACATCTTTCTTGATCACAGTGCTGAATTCGCCCTTGTTGGATGTGTCACCCATGCGCTTGACCCACAGCCGAAACAGTTTGCCAACAGGGCGCTTGTCGTCGTCATTTCGCTTTGCCATCTTCTGAAGGCATTCCAGCAACGGCACGCCATCCTTGAGCATCGAATTAGCGATGGACTCATAGTAATGCTCACGATTCTGGGCAAACTCGCGGCGTGCAAAAAACATCCTTACGTCGAATCTACGCATAATGACCTTTCACTATATTCTCAAGAGACATCGCACCGCACATCAGATTTACGTCATTCGGGTCAATAATTCCTTGCGACACTTTGTAGATTGCGGCTTCATACGAAGTCTTCCCTGTCATGCGAGGATCATCAAATGGAGTATGTCGCTGAAGGCGATATTGACGTAATGCCTCCGAGTCCTTCCGGTCGCGCAGTAGCTCGGCCATTTCGTCCGTGAGACGAATCGTTTCTGCGCAGATTGTCATTCCGGCAATACCTCTGCGACAGCGTTCACACCCATTCTTGTTGGCGACGAACACGGTGTCTGAATTCAGGGAGTAACGGTCTTCGTGGAACAGGTGGTGCTCTATGTGCGCGATCTTGTCGCGCGCATCGTTTACGCTGATCTTGCAGTGTGGGCAAAGCGTTGGCATCAGGTATTGATAAACCAGACAGCTAACGAAATTCGGCTCGACAATCGTGTCGCGACTAACACCGATGGATTCGGAAGAAAGTCGAGACACGATACCCAACGCAGAGGACGCATGGATAGTGGTCAACATCTTGTGGCCTGATCGCAATACGTCCTGCATGGCCTCGGCGACCTCTTTACCGCGTATTTCACCCACCATGATAGTGTCCGGGTCGGCGCGCATCAGCGCCTTGATATTCTCTGCCATCGACCCGCCGCGCACGTTGATCTGCGTCGCGCCGAAAATTCTAAGTTCAATTGGATCTTCCACCGTGTAAATCTTGGTCTCGCCATTACCACGGACGATCTCCATCAGGGAACGCAGGGCAGTTGTTTTCCCGGATCCAGTAATACCAGACATGAAGATGCCGCCCTTTGAATTGCAGGCCGCAGTCAGCAATTCAACCTGGTCATCCAGATACCCCAACTCGCCCAGGGTAACAATCTTTGAATCAGCGCCGGTATCCTGCCTGGTTACGCGGAGAATGACATCGTAATCATTGCCGTGCGAGTCCCCCGTCGGTATGGTCTGCCAGCGCAGCGATACCGGAGGTTCATCATATTTGATTGTGCAAGACGATCTGAGGCGAGGGGAGAATGAGGTATCGTTTGAGTCTTTGGTCTCGCCATAAATTGCACCCAGTAAGCCGGTAATTGAATCTCTCGTATATGCGAATTTTTCAATTGGCTCGATCTTGCCGTGAATTCGGAACATCACCTTGACGTGATGCTCGCGAACCACAAAATGGATGTCCACGGCTTTCTCTTTCATTGCCTCAAGAATGATCGCCTTGAAGTCGCGCCTTGCGCGCTCCAGAGGAACCGAATCGGAATGAATTTGATGCGACGCACCGCCGGCCTTTTCCTCAGCAGCCTTGTACAACTTGGAGATGATGTGACTCTCTACAACTCCCTTCTGCGGAGACATTTTGGCAAACCGCATCTTGGCCGCAAGGTACTTATTTGCCACATCCGGCTTGAATGCGTCGGTATGAAGTTCGTATGCAGCTCCGCTTTCTTCATGGACGCAGAATACGCATTGCATCCTGACGGATTCCGGCAATGAGAATTCGTGCCCCTCGCCGGACACAACCTTCAGGTTGTTAAAATTGAGACCGGCCATTTATCGCGAAGGGAAGGGTGGAACAGTCATTTCTACCGCAGTTGTACTGCTTTCTTTTTCCTTCTGACCAAATTCCAGATCATCAGGTATTTTCATCGTGATACGATATACCTTCTTGTTTGTGCTGTTCTGAATCAGGACTGATAATCCCTCATCACGACGCAAGAACATCCAATGACTATTGATCGCGCTGTTTGGATCAGAAACACTGACTGCCCCGTCGCTGGTTAAAAATTTGACCGTCAATGCATTACCAATTCCTGACAATGAAGCTACGGTCGGGATCTGGCTATCCTCTTTTGCGAAAAGAGTGGACGGCAATTCAGAGCGACGCTTCTCTGCAACTTGCTGATTGATCACATCACCGATAGTCGCGTCTGCTGCAAAACAGGTAGAAGAAATCATGATCAAAGCTACTGCTAACGTGCTATGGCGTAACATAGAACTCTCCATTAAGTTGAAATTGAAGGTCATCTTTCTTATTCGTTCCGTTTGAGATCGCACGTGTGAGTGCAAACGACTTCCAGTGAATATCATCACCCTTAATACGATCGATCATGGGTAACAAGTAGGCCGCGTCCCCTGAAACATTTATTGCACCAGCGAAGATCGGCTTATCTACTGCATCCTGAGGGGAATAGATCGATACTGGGTCGGACAGTGCGAAGCTAATTCCAATAACATTGAGCGCTCGCAATTCAGTGCCTGTTTTTGCCAAGAATTCGTGCCAGGAAATCAGATGCGATATATCGATGTCCACAAGCAGGTCTGAACTAAATTCATGTTTGAGAGTGGCATCCTTCAAATTGACGTTGACCCTCAACTGCGGGTCTTTTCTATAGGCAAACAGGTCTGGCTGTCCTTCTTTCGCAGAAAGTGACGCAACAATAAGTCCAGTTTTACAATCCGCTGTAATTTGATTGACGGCAAATCCGCCATAGTTCTCAAGAAGCTCAACCACAGATTTATAGCCATCCAACACCCCCTTGCCGGAGCAAAGTCCATGTGACGTTACATAGCTCTTGCGCTTTTGCTCAAGCTTCTGTTCAAGCGTATCTACATGCGAAGGTTTTTGATTAGCGGCCAGCAGTGCCGCCTCTCGTGCGGCCTTCATCGCCGCTTCGCGTGCTTGTTGCTCATTGTAATAATTGAACAAGCCCAATATGACAGCAAGCAGAACTACACTGCCGATAATTACCGGCAATATATTGCTCATGGATTCGACAAGTCCTGTTTCCAGTAGATGCGGGTTGCTTACCAGTTGTGCCAACTCCAGGGACTCTACCGGTGGCGGCAACAGCGTTTCATCGCCATAAATTGAACAACCAGTGTCGAAAACTGAAAGCAACGAATCAATGCTGGCAGAAAATTCTTCATCGCTGCTGAACACCGAGTCGAAGAATGGCAATCCGTTCTTTACGGCGATCACAATCCTCTTGTCGCCAGCGGAGAATACGAATAGCGCATCATTGACCCGTTTGGATTGCGCAAAACTGGAACAGACCACCGCAAGCGCATAGCACTTGCCTTTCTTGACCCTGCCGGAAGCTTTATGAACAAAGCCGATTGCGTATGTACCCATCGAGGTCTGACAGACAGACGAATACGCCACCTTGGGCAGCTTTTCTTCCTTGCGGCGAACCATTAGATCGGCGATGTCATCCTTTTCGATTGAATCTATAGGTTGCCAATCCGCGCCTGCAAGGAGTTGAAGTTTGACTTCGGGCTGTTCAATGATGATCGATGCGTTCATCGGATCACTCCATGACTGGGGTGATCAGGATCACCAGGTCGCGAGTTTTATTGCTGCTACTACGATTGCCGCCCAGCAACATCGACGTGTTCGGACTGAACATTCCTTGACGATTCGAACCTACATCTTTGAGAGAAAAACCGCTCAACACCAGAGTTTCACCCTCCCTGATCTTTGCGCGCTGCGCGATCTGCGTGCCGGAGAATGAGGGAATTTGAATGCTGCTGATTGTGGTCAACACGGGCGGCGTCGAAATATCCAGCGAAAACTGCAATGCAATTTCGTCGTCATCCATGATGGACGGCGTCATGTTCAGGATGAAGCCGGTGGTCAGCGTTCCAACGGTGACGCTGGTCGTTCCTGGAGTGGCAGCAGTACCCGCAATTGTCGTGGAGGATTGCGCATAGCCTGTTTGATCTGCAATCGCAACCGAGGCCGGCTGCTTATTCAGTGTCATGATCGTGTTGTTCGAAACCATTGACGCATTGGCCTCGGAGACCAGAGCTTGGAACATGAGGTTGGATCCATCCCACTTACCTACAGTACCTCCTGTCGCGGTTACAAAACTGACACCAACAGCACCACCACCGCTGGTTAAGGCAGAAGGTAGTGGGATTCCCTTAAAAGTCCCAGAGTAGTTCTGTGAAAGCAGAGACATTCTGTTCCATACAGCCGTCCAATTTACGCCTGCAGAATTGTTCTCGCTCACATCAGCCGAAATCACAGATACCTGCAGGGTGACTTGCTGATTCATCAATTTGTCCAGCTTCTTGATGTATTTGGCGATACGTGATTGAGCTTCCTTTGTATCGGTCACAACAATCACACCGGTTGAACTGGATGCGCTGTATTTGCCTCCAGCCGACACAAGCGCCTTGAGCTGGGCGTCAATGGTTGACCAGGCATCCAATTCAGCAGTGAAATCAGATGTGGACGATGAAGAGAATGATCCCCCGCCGGTTGGCGTGGCTCCGGTGCTTGCACTTGACCCAGAAGAACTTGAGCCTGATGTCGAACCCGTCTTACCAACGGACGCATTTTGCGTCGATTTTCCCGGGAAAATATTGAGCGTATAGACACGTGTGATGTAGCGGGCAAAATTGATCGAGCCATCCGCATATTCCCATGTGATCCCCAGGCGAGATGAGACCAAGTTAAGGAATTCGGTGGTCGAACCGGTGAAAGCCACTGAGATCTTGGGAAGATTGATTGTCGGAGTAGACGATGTTGTTCCTTGCACTACAGCAGAAGAAACAGCCGCGCCAGTTACGCCTGTCTGAGCCTGTGTCTGAGTCTGTGCTGGATTAGTGATCAGTTCCGGTGCAATGTTCACAGGAATCTTTGTCAGCGCAGTTAGCCGCTGACCGATTTGCGACAAGGTAAGCGGGCTGGTATCTCCCAAGGTAATCATCGCATTCAACGATTCCGGTAGCGCATTTTCATCGTCGTGTTTGCGCGTGATGAGGCGGTTGCCAACATACGGCAATACCGTCGACCGATTCTTCGCAGTTTCATCGTGGATATGATCACGTTGCCCGCCGACAGCAGTGGTTTGTTCGGCAAATTTTTGTTCGGAGTAGCTGGTTGCGCAGCCAGGCATCGTCACAATTGCCGCCAAGGACAACAGAGTGAATGAAAATTGCTTGAGTTTTGTGGTCATGGAGTGGCCTCTTAGTCTTTGATGGTGTCGTCAGTAAGAATCAGCACATTGTTCGAAGTGAGATGCCAACGGAAACGTCGCCCCACTTGCTGCCCGATAGAGGTCATCAGATCGCCGAGACATTGATGGAAAGTTCCGTTGAATTCCGCTTCGGAATCAATCGGCACATCTCGCGAACTCTGGTTGATAAACTGCACGCACTGTCCGTTGGAGTTCTTGCACCACTTGTCCAGCACGATGGACAGCAACCCGTCATCGCGCGACACAACCCATTTTGTCGTCTTGACCTGCTTCTTTTCTTCCTCCAGCTTTGCAGCGGCCTTGGCGACTTTAGCGGCCTCCAGCTCTTTGAGCTTTTCGTCCTTGCTGAAGTTGATTTCCTTCTTATCCCAATCGATCGTGGCGATATATGGCGTCCCCTTGAGCGCATAATCCATCCCAACCACCCAATTGGATGAATCAGAGCCGTCAACTGGCACTGTCATGTCAACATCGTCAGAGCCGTACACCTGGAATGTCTCCGGAACCAGGGCAACGACAAGATCGTTAAGCGTCGCATCTTCAGCATGCACCGGCTTGCCGAAGACAGCGGGCTTCCGCCCTTTATGCTGGATGGTCACGCGATTGCCAAAATTGGCCCGGTAATCGTTCATTTTCTTGATCTTGGCCGGTTTCTTCTCCAGCGGGGCTGGCTGTGGTTCCTGTTTTTTTGTCACGGGAGCCACATCATCCGAGGTTGTCGTGAACAGCCCCGATGCCTGCGAAGGCTCACGCTTCGGTTCCGCAGCAGGCGCCGGTTGCTGGCGCGCAGTGTCGGGCGCAACAGCGTCCTCAGATATGATGAATTGTGCGTAGGCATGTCCGGCTGTAAAAATGCCCAATAACGCCAAATAGAACAGCCAGTATTGTCTTGTCTTCATGCTCTAACTCTCCATTTTTTCAAAACCCACCAGGGACGTGATGAGACCGACTTGGATCTCAAAAGCGAAATCGATCTTCGATAGGCGTAACCGATCGAGAGCCGCTTCACCTTCAGGAAAATGAACAATGCAAACGTGAAAAACACGTATGTCATCGTCCACATATTGATATGCAAAAACGCGGGAAACGTGAACGCGAAGGCCTTGGCATCCAGTCCAAGCAGCGTAGGTGTTCGTGATGCATCTTTTAATGGCATGATATTTTTCTGCGGTCAGTTTGTGATTCAAATATAAATGCATTAAATACAGAATCGTTTAATTCAAGCTTTTCGAGTTCTTTTTCGGACATGCCGCTATAGGCACACGCGTTCTGCAGCGTAATCAAACCGTCCTTGTATGCCTTGAGAGCTGAATGCCCGAGACTCGTCCCGTTCTTGTTCACTTCCTCTTGAAGAGCTGCGGAGATGTCCGCAAAACTCATGGCGAATACCTGGTCTTGCAAGGTGCGGGTAATGACCAGCCATTCGCGCAACGCGATGCGCCCGCCACCGATCTTCGGGCAGAGAGTCTGAACCACGATCATGTGAAGCGAGCCAAGCAGCCGTTCCGCTACGGATTCATTACCGCCACCATCTTTTGCGGCCATAGCCACCATCCGTCGGAAGGCGACACCTACCCGGTTGGCGTGAACCGTTGTCAGCGTGCAGTGCCCGGTCAGCGCCATTGAGATACAGCCATCAATGGTCTGTCCGTCGCGGCACTCGCCGATCAATACGATGGATAACGCGCGGCGCATCGCCGTCTCGGTTGCTTCATGCCAGTTCCGCAAACCGCCCGCATTACCGCCGATCTCGGTCTGGCTGATCTTTGGGGCAAGAGTTGGAATACCGTCAAATATGAACTCTATCGGGGATTCATAAGTTGCAATCTTGCGCGGGTCGGCCTTGTTCTCGATCGCCATGCGAATAAGCGAGGCAATTAGCGTAGATTTTCCGGAGCTGGTCACGCCGGCCACCACGACCAGGCCGTTACGGGGCAGGGCGTTCTCAACGATCTCGCAGGGGACTTTCAGGTCGTCGATATGAGGCGGATTCTTCGGCAGAACCCGGAACGTATTCGCAATGCCGGCATCGTTGCCGTCAATACGCGCGGGCAGCATATTGATGCGGAATCCGATACGTTCGCCTCGCACGGGACGTATCTCATAGCGCATGTCGATCGGCTTGCCTTGGGACAGCATTGCCGTCGCGTTTGACCCATACAGCGTAGTGACAATGAATTCGACTTCGAACTGCTGCAACGTCCGGTTAGTTGCCCTGGTTTGCACACCGCTCAACATGAAATATATGAAATCCTCGGACTGGATGTTCACATCCGAAGCACTCAGCCGGTATGCCGCCCAAAGGATAGCGTCCAGATCAAGCTTGCCGAACCCCGGCAGGACTGACAGGGGGAGAACCGGCAGTTCTTTTACGTCGGTCATGGAGCCAATCCCCAATCGCCTTGCATGTCTTCCATTCGTGCAGGCACCTCGATGGTCTTTACCCCCACACCGATGTTGATTTGATCAGAATGGACTTCGGCGACCTCCGGCGTAACCGCAAGAACAGGGGCTTTGATCATGCGATTCGCTTCAAGCGTCTTGAACTTGATCATCCCCATGTAGTCGCGCTTCAGTTTCTGAAGATTTTCGTTGTAAATGGCATTCGCCTGGTCAGCGCCAATCTTCCAGCCATCCTCAACTGCTTGCGTCCAAATCCTCTTTTCTTTGGCGGTGATAGGGCGCAAAGTGTCTGGCAACTTGTCGACAGTCAGCCGTCCGTCATCCAGCCCATTGAAGACGTAGTCGCGCCAGGTCGGAACAACCCGGACGAATATGGCGGGACGGACGATTTTGTATGAGACCCCGAAGAATTCCATGCGCTGTGCCGCATTCTTTGTCTCGACGCCCTGAGACGCCGTTTCAATGACAGGGGGGAGCCAGCCATCGCGCGATAGCAAGGGCTGGAATTCGAAAATCTTGTCGAGATCATGCGCGCGCTTGTTCACCTGATCGACAATGAGTTTTGCCCTGTCGATCATCCCGGCCTGTGCGCCGATCTGCAATCCAAGTTCCTTGATTGCATTCAAGCGCGCTGAGAGATCAGTGTTCTCTCCGTTTGAATAATCGAGCAGATCGTTGATGCCTGGAGCAGCAAGCAAAGAAATCGGCATGGAAGCGAAAAGCAGGAAAGCCAAGCCAGCGCGCTTCAAGATTTTCATTGCTGGACGCCCCCGTTGAGCTGGAAGACGACCACCTCACTGCCGATCGTGATTGATGCCATCTTTCCGAGCTGCACGGAGGCATCTTCGAGCACCTGCCACAATGGAACCTTCTTGTTGTGCAGCGACAGGATGAGATCCTGCTGAGGCTTCTTGCCGACGATACGGACGCTGCACAATTTCGATTGTTTCAGGTCTTCAATGAACAGCATGACATCGCCGTCGTAATCCAGTGAAACGACTCTCGCCGAACATCCCTTCACCTGCGTAACTGGGGCGACTACCGGTCGGTTTGATATGTCGTTCAGTCGTTTGAGTTCGGTATGGACATCGGTTGCCAGCCCGCTCAGTCCTTCCAGCACAACGATGTCCCCGTCTTTCCGGGTTGTTGAGCAGCCCTGGAAGAGCAGGGCGGTGAAAACCGCCGCAATTGTCAGTCTTTTCATGGGAGATTTCCCTCGGCTGTGTAGATGTACGCGATGTAACAAGTGTTGCCGTCTGAAAGGAACTCGTAGTCCTCAATGCCGGGTGGCGGCGATGCATCGTTGGCCGTTTTCACGTGGAAATTCTTCATCACATAGCAGGTTGACTTTGCCTGTTTGAATGTTGCCGGGTTGATGCCAGACGTGAAGGCGACGGCGTCACCTTTTTTGTAAAGCCACTTCGACGGATGCCAGGACGACGGCGGTTTCTGCGGAAGCTCAATATCGCGGGTAACGGCATCTTGGGCAGAGGACTCACCGGAAACTTCCTGAATCTGGATCACCGGCGGCTTTTCATCCGGCACGGCAACATCGCTTGCAGGATTAGTCGCACTTTCCATGGGGGCAACGGTCATGAATGGAGGAACAACGGCCTTCGTTTTCACAACGACTTTCGAGGCAGGCCTATCCGTCTTCTTGACTGCCACGACCTTCTTTACAACTTTGGAAGTTAGCGAAGAAGGGTAGGGTGGTTTACCTGAAACAAGATCAACCTTGTCTTTATGTGTGACACACAAATCGCCGACTTCAAGTAGCCACACTCCTTTCGCTCCCGCTTTCAGTACATCAGTAATCGACAGCTTTGCTTGGTCTTTCGAATCGAAACAGCCGACAGCAACTCGGGCGGCGTACTGCTGACTTTTTGTTCGAAGAAGAAACGCGCCAAGACGGCTGAACTCAGGAGAGGCAATTCGCTTGTTCGCATTTTCAATATGCGCATAAGAGCCGGTAATCACGGTCAATTTTGCATGAGCGTTACATGCAGTAACCATAGACAGACAAACAGTCATAACCAGGAGCACTTTCTTAACAGCCGTGTTTTGCATAGAAACATTCCTTTCAAAGACGTAAAACTAAGGCACCTTTGCGACACAAATTTATTCTTGCATGGTTTGCTCATTCGTGCAAGAATTATTAAAACACAATTTCGTTATCGAGTATCGTTATCGTTCAAGGCACGATGAATTGGTAACGGGGGCAGATCAACTTAGGACAGATGAACGGCAAAAATGAGAATCTTGGTTGGCAGATCAACGTCGTCGCAGGAAAACGGGTCAACACAGACTCTCTATCCACAAACGAAAAACAGCGACACAGAAATTCAGTATGCCGGCATCGTTCGCAGGTTCATGCAGCAATTGGAAGCAAATCAGCAAGACCCGACGCTCGAAAATATCGTTTTACTGGCTGATCGCAATACTTCAGTTCAACAGTGGTCACGCCCCACCGTTCGTCTTTACAGATCGGCAATCCTTTTCCATATTGAAAATCAGCGGATCGCGGGAATCATTTCGAGCGAAGACGCGGCCAAGTTTGAAAAACTGCTGAAATCGCTGAAAGGAAGGCCTGGGCGCTCCGAAAGAACTTCCGCGAAGAAAGCCAAGCATGCCAATGAATTGGCAATAAAACGGTTGGCTGAAAAACTGGACTCGTCACGCTCTACGGTCGCCGTCCTGGCGAAAAGACTGTTCCTGTCGAGCGTAATGGTCGGCCTCCGACCAGCAGAATGGTTTTCTGCTCAACTGGACGACGACAAGTTGGTCGTCAAGAACGGAAAATCGACCAACGGCAGGGGAACCGGCGAATATCGAACGATTGACCTGCGTACTCCCGTCCTCATGATCGATCGCCAAAAAATCAAGTTCATCGAAAATACCCTGTCCATCATTCAGGCCGCAAGCTCTCCGGACAAGAGCAACGCGGAACTCATGACAGACATCCGGCAAGTAGTTCGTCGCTGCGGAATAACAAGCGGTGGACGCAACATCACCATTTACACAGCAAGACATCAGTTCTCGGCCAACATGAAAGCGGCTGGGTTATCGAAACGTGAGATCGCCAATCTGATGGGGCACGCATCCCCTAACACCGCGTCGACACACTACGGTCGAGGTGTATCCGGTCATCAATCATTCCGGCAACGCAAGGCGCCGGGCGTAGTTATGGAGAATCGTACATGAGCGAAAAGCAAGTTGCGTCAAAGCCGGTCCTCAAGAACAAGGATGGGATCCAGATAATTGCGGCAAAAAACAGATTCTGGCCTCTGGCTTATCAGACTCAATCCAAGGTTCTGATCTGGCAATCCGGGGTCTCGATGGTGCTGATCATCGGCATCGTTGCCATCATTATTTTCAGGCCCGCACCTCAAAGCTATGCGGTCAGTCCGGACGGCAAGATCACGCCGCTGATCCCGATGACTCAGGGAGTCGGTGCAGAAGCGCTACTGGACTTTTCCAGCAAAGCAATCATCGCCAGCTTTACGCTGAATTTCCAGGACTGGAAGACGCAGATTGGCGGATTGTCGAAATACTACACAGAAGGTGGCTACAACAATTTCGTGTCGGCCATCGAACCCATCAAGAACCGCGTCATTGAGGGCCGATATGTCACCTCAATTGGTTTTGCCGAGCCGCCGATCATCGCCAAGTCGGCAGTTCTCGACGGAACGATGAAATACAAAGTGACGGCGCAAATCCTGATTGGATTCGAGGGGCAGACAAAGAAAATCAGTCCGCAGGTATGGGATATTTCATTGATCGTTGAGCGCGTATCAATGGAGCAGTCAGTCAACGGCATCGCAATCTCAAGTGTCATCGCCAAGCCGGCAAAGTAGTAGCAGAAGGGGTGTAATCGATAGTAGTTCTCATAGTGTCACAAACCAATCAGGAGAGGATCATGAGTAAGAAGTCGGTTTCAGGAAAAGGTCAATCGAATACAGGCGATTTTTGCCCGGTCACATGCACGATGAAAGAGTTGGAAAAACGTATCCGAGAGACGAAGAAATCCGATTACGGCTTATCGAAATTCCTGGAAGGTGTTCGTCATTGCAGGATCATCATGGCTGCTGCAACCGGTGGAGCTGTTTCTTGAAAAAGTTTCTATACTTAGGCATGGCGATCTGTGCCATCACTGTCCCAAGCATGGCGATTGCCGATACGGCTGACATGCTTGGAAAAGCTGTGGATGCGGTAGGCGGGAAAAGTGCGACAACCGGGTCAAACAAGACTCCGGTTGCCACGACTTCGCCGCCTCCGGTTCCCCTAGCTCCGGATGAATCGGCCATCGTGACCGAGATCAGGGCTTCCGAACCTACTCCAGAAGAAATCCTGCAGATCAAGAAGATCTGGCAAGACCTGAATAACGCGAAAGGCAGGCCGATCGGCGATCAACCGAAGCCTGTAATAATCCAGACCGACCTTGACTTGTCGCCTGGGTCAACGCCGCCAGTGGTGCGCGTGTCAAACCAGACCGGCTCGATCATGACTTTCCTGGACGCGTCCGGAAAGATATGGCCGATAGCTCACGTTGAAAACATGAGTCCGGACATCATCGACGCGCAAGACAAGCCCATCGAAGGGTCGTCGGGAAATTCCATGTTTGCCAAGATAAAACGGTTCGGCGCATCCGGTAACCTTGGCGTGTTTCTCAAGGATCTGACCACCCCTATCATCATCACCATTCTTTCCGGCCAAAAGGACGTGGATTACCGTGTCGATTTCAGGGTACCGGCATTAATTCGCCCAACGACCCCGGGGGCGCCCAGCGCTTCCGAGGCCGGCGGAGTGGTCAGCAAAACCGAATGGGATGATCGTCTTGCCAATGCGTTGATGACGATTACCCCCGACGGCTGCAAAGCTCAAAACACCTCCAATCCGGAAACGTCGGTTTGGGCATGCGAGAAGAACCAGTCGATCATTCGGTCAAAGGGTGTGTTGCTCTCGCCGGCCCCCTTAAATGGAAAGAAGTTGGTCGCATCTGACTCGACCAAGGCTTACCTCATTCCCTCGTCACCTGTTCTGTCGATGCTGATCAATGGCGTGACAGTTTCGGTCAGGATTACAAGCAAGGATTGATATGTCAAAATTTGACGCTGGTGCAAAAAAAACGATCGGAATTATGGGCGGGCTGATTGCCTTTGCGGCTATCGTCGTGATCGGATCTGTCACCTATATGAAAATTACTGTAAGCGAAGCCGACAGCAACGCTTCCGTTCCAACGGCGTTAGGCGGTGATGAATCCAAACCTCTGGCCGGCTCGGATTCCGATTACAACGAACGACTGAAAAAGGCTGACAAAGACGCCGCTGCCAAAGCCAAGGATGAGGGAAAAACATATATTCCATTGTCCGCCGGCGCGGAAGAGGATGTATCGGTCAACCGACCAGGCGCCGCAACTGGTGCCGGGACGCCTGTTGCACAATATCCAAGTCAAGCTCAGGCCCATGCCGCTTCGGCACAGGTTGCGGCAACATCAACAATTGCTTCGCGCACGGGAAGTGGTGTCGCAGCGGCAGGCTCGATCGGAAACCGACCAGTCGCGGCTACCACATCCGCTGCCGTGCCTCAATCAACAACAGGGGCAATTGTGGCGATCCAACAAGGCGCCCAGGCGTCCGGTAATGGTACTGGCTCAGGCTCAAAGCCGGGTGATTTCTCCATTCCGTCATTTCCTCCGGATCCGAATGCGCCACCTCCAATACAGCAGCCCCAGGCACAACCGGCAGGAGTTGTTGCCGCTCAGGCTGGAGTGCAAGTAGACCCGAATCAACGATCTGTTGTCCTGGATCAGATTTACGATCAGGAGCAAAAAAAGCGTTCTGCAGAGATAGCCGATGCCCGCATGAAGGCGAAGATGACGCGCGTCATTCAAATTGCCGAGTACCTGGCAAAGAATGATGAGTTTTCGCCTATCAAACCATCCGGTTCATGGATAAAGGATACGCCTGCACCGGCAGCGTCAGCTCCCGTATCTTCTCCTGCAGAAACGCAGACGCTTGCCAAGGCAAACGAAGTGATGATGATCAAGAGTGGCGAGAAGGTTTACGTGAACATTGAAACCGCGATTGATACTGACGAACCTTCGAAGGTGCTCGGTCAGGTGCTTTCTGGAAAGGCGAGGGGTTGGCCGATTTTTGGGAAAGCTACTCAGAATCCGAACTACACGGTAAGCCTGACATTTGACAAGATCGTTTTGCCGAATGGTAAAGCAGTGCCTATCGATGCGATGGCAATTGATCCAAATACAGGGCGTACCAGCGTACAGGGCACCGTAGATCACAAGATATTCGATCGTTTCGTTTTGCCAATGGTGGCTGGAGGACTTGGTGCTTATGGCGATCTGATGAGCAAGGTAGGAACGACGACGACGGTGAATGGAACCATCACAACGGTCTCGAACAACATGGATATGGCGCAAGTCCGCAACGCTGCGATGGGTTCTGGCGTGAAAACTGTTGCATCGAACATTACCAGTGAATCGGCCAAGGCGAAGCCATCTACAAGCACAAAAATGAATCTTGGTATTGAGGTGGTTTTTATGCAAGAAGTAATGATGCAACAATAACGCACCGGAGACAAATCGCAATGAGCCTGGAAACCACAACGACAGCACCTCCCCAACTGTCACCGATCGACAAGAAGCTAGCGAAACTGGAGGAACAGCGGAAAGAGCTTCTGGAAAAGAAACGCGAGCAGGAGCGGAAGGAAAATCAGCAGCGTGCTGAACAATCTGCTCGCCTGAAGAAGGGATGGGAAAAGGAAGTAACCCGCGCCATCGGAAAGCTTTACCCGATGCCGGCATCGGAGATCGCGGAGCGCCTTGACAGCAGTATTCAACGAGACCAGGAGACAGGGAGTAAATCATGACAACTGAAACTAACGATGATGGCGAATCCTTTACATTTCAGGAACCCGAGACTCCGGACAATGTTGCCGGTCCTGAAGCAGCAGATACCGCTTTGAATAGCGACATTGTCGAACAGGCGAGCACTGCTGCAAAAAAAGGCACCGGGGTAACCAAGAAATCCAAGTTCAAAAAGATCATTTTCATTGTGATCGGCTTGCTGGTGCTGGCTGTGGTTGGCGCTGGCGTGATGGATTATGTGAATACCAGCAATGAACAAGCGAGGATAGAGGCTGCAAAAACTCGTGCAGCCGAGCAGGCAGCAGAGGATATGCGTCGGCAACAGGAGGATGCCAAAAAACGTGCGGACGCTGAGGAAGCGGCGCGCAAGGCCGCAGAAGGTGATGCGGCAGCAGCGGCCTCACAGGCCTCGTCATTGCAGGCGCAATTCAAAATACTCAAGACCGAGAACGCCGACCTGAAAAAGAAGGTTGCCGGCTTGCAGGCAGCGCTTGCGGCCAAGCCGAAAATCAAAGTCGTCGAGAAGATCAAGACGGTTGAGAAGATTGTCGAGAAGCCCGTGCCGGCGCCCGAGCCGCCAAAAGAAAAACTTCCGCGTTCACATTGCGAGTTCAAAGGCTCGCTGGTCAATCGCGCATGGCTTGTTTGCGATGGGAAATTGATCTCAGTCAAAGTGGGCGATCCCCTGCCGTATCCATACCGAGAAGTCGTCAAGGTGAACGACGGGCAGTCGAGTGGCGGATCTGTGCTGACCACCGGCGGGGTGATTGAGTAATGGCAATTACCGATCTGACGCAGTCGCTGGTCGAATTCAGCAAGACGATCTCTTTGATGAGTGGAGAGCGGGGACTGATTGTCAATCTTGCCGGACTTGTTGGTGCGTTCTTCGTCGCGCAAGGCCTTGTGCGCGTGCGAAACCTTGGCTCGTCCAGCGGGTATGGGGGACACGACAAGAATCCCTGGTCACCGATCTTCTTCGGAATCCTGCTTTTGAATTTCTGGCAGGCGCAAGGGCAGTTATCTGATCAGCTCGCGTTGACAGGAAACATGCTGTCACCGGCTATTCCGAATGGATACCTGCAACAGGTGTGGCAGGCAATCAAGGTCATTTTGAACGGGTTTGGGCTTATTGCAATCTTCCGTGGATTGTTGTTGGCCAAAGCCGCTGGAGAGGGGTCTGCGCAAGGTCATAACTCACCTGCCTGGGGCGCACTCTGGCATATCGTAGGAGGGGCGATCCTTATGAAACTCTAATTTTTCGCTGTAGTAATTTTTCATCAATCTGTAAAAAAGGAGCACCAAATGAAACAGAAACGCAATTATCTTCAAATCTTCACCCTGATCGCGCTTGCGATGGTCTTCTCGATGCCGGCGCACGCCGGGCTGGACACGGCGATCAACGGGGCTTCCAGCTTCGTCGTGTCACTCATGAAATTGCTCAACCTCTGTCTTGGCTTTTTGGGCGCATGGTTTGCGGGCAGCGGCATCATGAACTGGAAGAAGTCCAGTAGCGAACAAGGTGGTCATCAGATGGGTTTCAAGGAAATTGTCGTCCCGGTTATTGCTGGCATCATCTTGCTGGGCTTCTCTTCCTTCATCGCCATGACTTCCAGCACGTTCGGGTTTGTATCGACCACAGCATCCAATCTCGGCTAATTCGGCGAGTTGTTTTTCTACTCTCACTTCGCAAGAGGTGGGGGGGTGAAAACCAGATGGTTGACAGCCCCTTTATATATTGGTGTATTAACTACACGTGCGCAAACATTGGAGACAGGTATCGTGCGAAATAACCAAAGTGGGAGAACACAACAAGCGCAATTGCCATTCACTGGCGCGCCAGCGCTGGGACATGTTTCATTATTCCATCTTCAAGACCAGGAGGTGGGTAATGATATGGTGCAAACTGTCGATGCGCGCGAGCTGCACGCATTTCTGGAGGTTGGAAAGAAGTTTGCTGATTGGGTAAACGAGCGTATTGAAAAGTACGGCTTTGTTGAAAATCTTGACTTCGTTGTCCGCTTCCCTAAATTGGGAAGCGGAGATAATCAACAACTTGGCGCATTTCAGCCAGGGGCAAATCGCAAGGAATACCATCTCACTCTGGATATGGCGAAAGAGCTGTCAATGGTGGAACGCAACGCGCGCGGCAAGCTGGCGCGGCAATATTTTATCGAATGTGAACGCCGTCTCAAGGCGCAGGAGACCGCCGCGTCGCTTCCATCCAGACTACCCCGGCTGCAACTGCTGGAAATCGCCATTCAGGCCGAGCAGGAACGGTTGGCACTGGAGCATCGGATCGAAGTTATCCAGCCAAAGGCAGACGCGCTGGATCGCATTTCGACAGCAGAGGGGTCAATGTGCATCAGCGACGCGGCCAAGCACCTGCAGATCCAGCCCTCCAGGTTGTTCGACTGGCTTTCCAAAAATAAATGGATTTTCCGCCGCTCAAAGAACAAGCCTTGGGTGGCGTTTCAGGACTGTATTCGTGCCGGAATGATCGAGCAGAAGGTTAAAACGATCGAGCGGAAGGATGACACCCCGATTCTTGCCGAACAGGCCCTCATTACCCCAAAGGGGCTTGCTCGGCTGTCTCAGATCATCGAGTCAGGTACAACTTCGCTTCTTCGGAAAGCAGTGCAAGAAAAAATCATCCATTAAGAGGAGATCGATCATGCTGAAAAACGTTGCATGTACATCCATCAACAACTTTCATTCTAATGTCGTCAATTTCGCGTCTCATCAGGAGCAACAGATTCTGCACGCGCAAACAATATGAAAAATAACACCGGTGCGATCTTTGTGGCACGGAAGCGGAAGTGCAGCATTACCGATGTGACCATCAATGCGCTGGTCCGCACTAAACCGTCGTGGCCGTATATAGTGCATATAACAAACTTGCACAATATATAAATTGGCTATAACATGACTCGGGCGTTGTGGTGACGCATAGGCAATCGGATAATTCAGTCTCCTTAAGGCTGGCCTGTTCGACCGAATCAAACTCCTCCTCGGGGTACGAATGCCCGGAATACCACCGTACAGGTCAGCATTAAGGAGATTGGAAGTGTTAATGATGAAACGTGTATCCCCCGTATCCATACGGGGTAGGGGATGCTCCCTTTTGAAATACCAGGGATCGGCATGACAACCGACACTCAACCGGAATCTCTGCCCAGGCCGCTTACTCCAAAAGATTGCGAATTGAGAGACTTCCCTTTCATGGCTCTCGATGTTGATCGCCTAAGAAACAGCGATTTCGCCTCACACGCATCTGGCGATGAGTTTCGCGCTGCTATCCTGCTTTGGTGTGCATCCTGGCATCAAATTCCTGCGGCCAGCCTTCCTGATGATGATGTGGTCCTCGCCAAGCTCGCCGGTTACGGCTTTGTAGTTAATGAATGGATGAAGCTAAAAACAGGGGCACTGCGCGGGTTTATTAAGTGCTCAGATGGTCGTTTATACCACCCTGTTGTGGCCGAAAAGGCCAATGAGGCTTGGATTAGCAAGCAAGCCTATCGCAAGAAACTCGAATTCGATCGCCAGCGTAAAGCGGCCAAGGCTGCTCAGGCTGATCTCAATTTTTCCGATGGAAATACGGAAGTTTCCGACGGAAACTCACACCAAGCATCACATGATTTTCCTCAATCCAATTCCTTTGGAATTAGTGACAATTCCGCTGGAATTACTAAATCAACTAATTCCGCTGGAAATCTGGATATATCTGATGGAGAAACACATCACTCCGGCGGAACAAATAATGTTTCCAACGGAATTCCTGCGGAAAACGCTCTTAAAGTGACAGTGGATAGTGATAGTTATATAAAACCTACTCTCTCTACTGTTGGGTCGGCACCTGTAAATAGTTCAACTTCAATCCCGTCACCAGAAAAACCCATTCCACTTTCACGCAGAAAGCAACCTGGTGTCCCAATTCCGGAGAACTTCACGATCTCTGATCGAGTTCGGAAGTGGGCACAGGAGCACGGGCATGACCGGCTGGAGGAACGATTCGATTTCTTCCTCACACGATGTCGTTCTAAGGGGTATCTGTATGTCGATTGGGATGCAGCCTTTGAAGTAGCTGTAAGGGATGATTGGGGCGACTTTAACCGGACAGGTGGCGTTGGGAAACGCGGAGTCAGCAAAAATCATTCGAAGCCGGCGCGGTCAGTTGTGCGGCCAGTTGGTGGATTTGGTCAATCAGGGAGAATTTGATGAAAAGCTTGAACGGAGACAAAGTGGTTTCAATAATCAGTGAGCAAACGGTTTTTTGCCCAAATCACGGGAAATACCAAAGTCGCAACGTGATCGGGAAGACGTGGACAACATGTCCGCGTTGCCAAAAAGATGAAAGTGACGCTCTTGAGGCAGTAGCCGAACAAAAGCGTCGGCAGGACAAGCAGAATGAATTGCAGCGCCGAGTTGGAGAGGCATGCATACCAGCTCGCTTTCGGGATAGAACATTCGAGGTCTTCAACGCAAATTCAGATTCGTTGCGTTTTGCACTGGATTTTGCCCTGGAATATGCAAACAACTTCGATGATGTGCTTCGTGCAGGACGAAGCGCGATCTTTCATGGCAACCCGGGCACCGGGAAAACGCATCTTTCGGTGGCGATCGGGCTGTACATCATGAGCCATGATCAAAGAACGGTGCTGTTCTCAACAGCGCTTCGCATGATCCGTCGAGTCAAAGATTGCTGGAAGCGTGATTCAGTTGATTCTGAAAGCAAGATCATTTCACTTTTTGCTTCGCCGGATCTCTTGATCGTCGACGAAGTTGGCGTTCAGTTTGGAAGTGAGGCTGAACGCATCATCATGTTTGACATCCTGAACGAGCGATACGAAAAGCGCCGTCCGACAATATTTCTGTCAAACCTCGATCGCGAAGGGGTAGTTGAGTTCATGGGCGAGCGCGTTATTGATCGCCTGCGCGAAGATGGAGGGATGTTTATTGCGTTTGATGGCGAGAGCTATCGTCCGAATTTGGCTCCTTGAACGAGCGGGGTAATTAATGCAAGATATGCACATGCACAACACTAAACAAACCGGAACAGCATCATGACGATGCAAAGCCTGCGCGAGATGCTTGAAGCAGCCGCGCGATATTCCGCTGAGCAGACTGCTGAGAACCGTGCCATTGAGCAGGAGAAGGCAAAGAACAGGAAAACGCGTCCGACGGCTGCTGAGAGTCGCGCGCGACGCGCCCGCAAGGCCGCTCTTGATCCTGCACTTTGCTCGACGTGTCAAAAAGAACCGAAATACAAGACCAAGGCTGGTGTGTCCTATGGGACGCAGTGCTACACATGCATTACCAAACAGCGGCTGGAGCGGGAAGCAAAAAACAAGAAACCGGGTTCTAAAGAAAAACCAGCCGGTACCAAGAACAACAAACATTTCGAGAGTGCGACATGCTGATAATTTCGGTCAAGCGCGGCAGGTGGCGCAACAAAGGCGGCATTGAGTCCGGCGACAAGGAATTCCAGGCCCGCAGGCCGCAGGCAATTTCTCGCGACGGTGGCCGCTGCAGGTTTTGCAGTGTCAAGCTGGAAAAGATGCACGTCCACCACAAGGATGACGATCATGACCACAACAGCCTTCCAAACCTATGGACTGCAGACGAATTGTGCCATGCAGTGTGCCATGTAGGATTGCTTGGGAAGGCAGGGAGCATTACCTATCTGCCGGCGATGTCGCAAGAGGATATTTCACACCTGACGCGGGCGATTATTGTCGTCATTGCACGGGGCGGCAAGGATGCTGATGATGCTCGCCAGCTTGCGCGGTACCTGATCGCGAAGTTTTCCGAGCCAGTTACATCGACGTTCGGATCCTGCAACCCAGCCGAATTAGGGAATGCGCTACTTCAGTTGTCGGATTCCAGTTACAACAGTCGCGTGACAACGATGAAGGATATGCGAGTCCTGTTCAATGTGGATGTACTGTCGAAATCAGCAGGCAGCATCGCAAAGGTGTTGTACCCCAAGTCGCAAGATGACATTGTCGGAGACTGGCAGCGAATTGCCGAAGACATTGACGCCAAGGCGGGGATGCAGGCGTGAATACAGGCGTTGAATTCGGGGTTGCATTTTTTGACAGTACAAACACAAAGGATGGGGGTGGCTGGTACTCCATGAATGGCGAGCGTGCCATGCGGTTTAACGGCTTCTCAGACCTTGATGCCAGGCATGTGTGGATCACCAACCTGGCCATGTCAGACTTTTATGAGCAAGGTCTATCCAAGGCGGCTCACTTGCGGAACTCCAGTTTCTTTCATCAGACTCTTCAACATATCTCGAATGATTGCGGTTTTCAGCAAGGCTCTTCTATTCCGTTAGTCGTTGAGCAACTCAGCGGGATCGCGGCGCGCGTGATGGAAATTTCGAAGCTCTGCATGCCCGGGCTGCGTATTCTGAAATCACTGCACGACAGCATCTATGACTTTATTGGGCTTGATGACATCAAGGATGACGCAGCTTGTATGTACCAGCCGGAGTTTCAGGCGGCATTTCAGGAAAATTCGTATGTTGCCGGAATTTATTGGCCGAGAGGTATTGGTACGGCGAGGTTGTCAATGAATCGTGTCGATTTTGCTGAAGAAGTGCTTGGATACCCTTTCCCCATAGGCGCATGGCATTACGAGCGGAGCAATATGTCTGTGGATGATTTTATCAATCTGGACGTTCCAGCCATCGCGTGTGTTGAAGTGGATCTCAAATCGGCAAATAAGCCTGAGCTATTAGCATTCGGTGCACAGATGAGCGGTACGGCAGTGATGCGCGAGTGGATCACTCAGCCCGAAGCGGCGATGCTAAAAATGGCGGATGCGAAGATCCGTATCAGTAACATTCTGCGTGGCAGCGCGATAAACGACAGCGTTGAATTGCCATCATTACTTACAGGGGATGCTTTGATTCGTTCATCCTATTCTGCTGGTTTGGTAGCAGAGAATTATTTGCATGCGTTGACATCGAAGCGGTACGACAAAAGAACAAGGAACTCGCGGAACACATATTTCTTTCCATCTAGAGCGGTTTACCTGAAGGCTGTTGACCGGATGTTGTCCTACAGCCTCGCCCGGCAAATGTCTGATCGAGACCATATTGTGTCGATGTATGGTTTTGGCGCGATAAACATCTTGGTGACTGAAGACTTGTTCGCAGAAGCCGTGAAGGACGCTGCTGATATGGGGTTTGCCATCGTGTCTTCGAAGTTCAAACAAGAGTAGGGGGAATTGTGCAACGTCTAAATTCGTATTACTTCGCGGCCAGCATCAACCGGCTCATGTTGTTTTCTCGTGGCAAATCGATCACCGAGATCGATCGGCTCGCGGTCGCGCACATCAAGGATCAACAGCCGCAAACCATCCTGGGGGTCGCCAAGATATTCATGGGTGGCATCAATGATCGCGATTTTGGGCAGAACATCAAAAACATCATGGCCGGCGGCATGATTGAGAGATTGAAGATCGAAGCAACAAGTATCGTTTCAACCAAGAAAGGTGAGCAATGAAGACAAAGTTGCAAGTGAGCAAAGGTGCATTGGGAGTTTTACTTCTGGCAGCGAGTAGCAGTGTATGGGCGCAAAACAGTGTGCTTGATGGTCATGTTGTTGGCGTGACTGATGGGGACACGATCACCGTGCTGGATGCGTTGAACAAGACGCATGAAATACGTCTTGCGTGGATTGATGCCCCGGAAACGAGTTGCCATATGCGCAGACCATCGCGTTTTGATGAAGAGTGTGTTGAACACAGTCAGAACTTCGGCAAAGCCGCGAAGCGCAATTTGTCCGGCATGGTGTATGACCAGGATGTCCGCATTCATGTACTGGAAGGTTCGACATACGGCGGGGAAATCGGTGTGGTCTTTCTTGGGGCTACTGACGTGAACTACCAGCAGGTAGTCAGCGGGTACGCTTGGCACTATCAAAAATACGCCGTCATGACACAAACACCAGCTCAGTTTGACTTGTACCGCAACGCGGAACAGGACGCCAAGCAGGGTGGGTTGGGGTTGTGGGCTGACAAGGAACCGTTGGCGCCATGGGATTTTCGGGCGATCAACCGGAAAGCAGGCGTCGATTATCGGTTTCCCCACTGAGCGAAAAAAATATGATTAAGCACGTCGTTTCATTTTCCGGTGGAGTAGATAGCCTCGCAACTTTGCTTGTTGCGCTGGAAAACTGCCCACGTGAAGACATTATTCCGATCTTCTGCGACACAGGGAACGAGCACCAAGCGGTGCATGATTACCTGGTCTATGTCGAGCAGGCGCTAGACATCGAAATCGTTCGCCTCAAGGCAGACTTTGCCGAGCAGATATACGCCAAGCGCATATTCATTGCGCGCGACCAACGCCGTGGCAGAAAGCACCGGAAAGTGCCTAAAACAGACCGCAACGGCAATCCGGTGTACGAGAAGAACAAAGACGGGTCGGTTCGCATGTATCCAATCTATGCAGACAATGAAGATGACCTGGAAGACCCGATTGTCATTGGACAAGAGCCACGCCAGCGCATTGGTTGGGATAGCGGAAAGCGCATCCGTTGGAGCAACAAAGCGAAGCGTCGCGCGCTGGCCGCGTTGCATCCAACCGGGAATCCGTTTTTAGACCTGTGCATGTGGAAGGGGCGTTTCCCAAGCCGCAAGGCCCAGTTCTGCACCGAAGAACTGAAGCGCAACATGGCTGTTTCATTCCAGCTTGACCTGATTGACGCGGGACATCGCGTACTGAGCTGGCAGGGTGTGCGCCGGGATGAGTCAATGAACCGCCGTAATGCAAAGAAGATCGAGCGTATAGGTGGTGGAATCTGGACATTCAGACCAATTGTTGAGTGGACGAAGCTGCAGGCATTCAAGTTTTGCTCATCGCGCGGGCTGCAACCAAACCCACTCTACAAGCAGGGTATGGGGCGAGTCGGATGCATGCCGTGCATCAATGTCAACAAGGCAGAACTGGCCGAGATTTCCCGCAGATTTCCAGAGGCCATCGAAGAGAAGGCCCGATGGGAAAAGCAGGTCGCGGCATGTTCAAAACGTATGGCCGCAACATTTATCCCGGCACCCGGGATTACTCCAAGCCAGGCGAAAGACAACACCATTTGGCATGTAGTCGAATGGGCAAAAACAACGCGCGGTGGAAGGCAGTTTGATCTGCTCGGAGATTTGGCTGAGCCAACTGCCTGCGCGTCCGCTTATGGGCTGTGCGGATGAATTCGCTGGCTAAATAATTTAATGCATCATATTATCATGCACTAATTGAACGGCATCAAACAGGAGGTTGTATGGCTGAAGCGGCGAAGAAATTGAACGAGTCGGAAGTTTTCATTGTTTCTGCAATTGAAAAGTCCGCCTTTAACGGGATGGGCAAGATCAGTCCGGAAGACATCAAGCTCATCCCTGTATCCGGCGCCGAAAGCGAAGCTACTGTACATGAGCACTTTCATCAGGAAATGAAGCATCTGAAAGTCATCGGCGTGTCTTCACTTGAATACCTGCGCTTCCAGGAAAGAATCATGCTGGAGCATCTGCAAGAAAACGGTTTTGTGCTTGAGACAAACCACTAAAGGGAGCTAAGACATGGCCTGGATGTGGATGTTCTTGCTGGTAGCGACGTTTTTTCTGATATTGGGGTTCAGCAAACAATTCCTCGTCGGAATCGAAACGCTTGCTCAGTGGGTCTCGTCCTTTGTGAAGCAGGATTTTTCGGCGTTTGTAACGCTGGAAAGCGTTGTGGACTATACAACGTTCTTGCGCAACGACGGCGGAATGGTGACGGTGATTGAATATGCCGGCGCCACGCAGATCATGGGGCGAACTGAATTCATGCAGATGTCCTCATCCGTTGACAATTTCTTTGCGCGACAGATGGGTGGTATTGGCCACGATCTTCAGGTGGTTTATCGTCAGGACAGCGGCAGTTCAGGCGTCGCAATCCGAAACGCCCTGACGAAGACCCGCGCTACCGCCAACCGTATCGGCCTTGACATCGAAGACCTGCTTGATGCCGAAGAAGACACCTTGAAGAAGGTGGTCGTAGATGAATCGATTTGGATCGTTGTGTCCACTTCACTTGCAGTGATCGAAAATCAGGAATCACTAAAGGAAGACGCCCAGAAGAAGGCTGAATTGGCGCGAGATATGAATTTGCCGCCACTTGGCTCCGCACAGAACCCGCTCAAAATTGTAGAAGACCTCCTGCCCAAGCACGAAGGGTTCGTCAATGAAGTCTGGAATCTGTTCAACACGAGCGGCAAGTCCTCGGCGCGAATCATGGACTGCCACGAGGTTGTCACAGCAATCCGCCGAGAGATTCAGCCGTTATCAACCAGTCCTGATTTTATTCCATGCCTCCCGGGTGACCGCGCTCCGATGACAACCACCTTTTATGGTGCTCGCCCGTGGGAAGATATCTATTACCCGCCAATCTGGTCTCAGGCATGCAATTCTGAAATCACCGAACACTACAGCAACGGCATGGAGAAGGTGTTTGTCGATGGCATGTACCACGGCACTGTTGCAATGGATCTGCCCCCGCAGACTCCTGAGCGCTTTGACCTGCTGATGAAGCGCCTGCGTCATATCCCGTTCCGGATCTCGTACCGTATCTACAATAGCGGACTTGACCGGTACAAGCTGAATCACACGCTCGTTCAATTCCTGTCTTTCAATCCCAAGTCAGAGAATCGCGCCATCAAAAACGCGATAGATACGATCATGGAAAGGGCGAAAGGCAGCACGGAGGCAGAAAAAACCGATCCAGCACTCGGGCTGGCGGTAACGATTACGACCTGGTCTGAAAGCGAGAAGACCTGTATTCAGAATATGCAGCTCATTCAGCGCGCGATGCAAAGCTGGGGTGGTTGCGACGTGTTACCTCGGGCGGGCGATGCAACCGATCTGTTTGTATCATCGCTTCCAGCCTTGTCTCACAGTTCGCCGGCGCGCTTCACCCTGAATAACGGCAGCGACATCGCCAAGATGTTGCCTCTGTTCAGGCCAGCATCGCTATGGAAAGACGGCGCGGTGATCTTTACCTCGCCGGACGGGCGAATGATGCCGTTCCAGCCGGGTTCATCGTTGCAAAATGCATGGGTCTACCTCATATTCGCAACGATGGGGTCTGGCAAATCTGTTTTGCTCAACACGATAGAGCTGGGCATGTGCCTGGCGCCAGGCTTGAGCCGCCTGCCACTGATGACCGTGATCGACGTTGGTGAATCTGTCGCCGGCATGATCTCGGTGGTGCAGTCCTCCCTCCCGGATGGGCGCAAGCACGAGGCAGGTTACTTCAAGGTGAAAATGAGCGCGGAATTCGCGTTCAACGTGTTCGATACCCAGCTCGGGTTCCGCTTCCCGTTAGCGCGCGACCGTGATTTCCTGCGCAATTTCCTGACCATGATCGCAACTCCGGCGGGCGAGAAGACCGCCGAAAAGATGACCTCAGAACTGATGGGTATGGTCGTGGACGAGGCGTACAAAGAGCGCTCAGATGACCGGAATCCCGTGAAATTCCAGTTTGGTGTTGACCAGCAGGTTGACAAATGCATCAAAGCATCCGGCATCAAGATCGACCAGGAAACGATCTGGTGGGAAGTAGTTGATGATTTATTTGCCGCCGGGCAGGTTGATAACTCCATCCGCGCGCAGCGCTACGCAGTTCCTACACTCGGCATGATCCCGTCCATCCTGAAGAGTGGCGTCATCATGGACATGTTCTCCAACAACAATCCGCAGGGAGCTGCGTTGATCGAGGCAGCATCCATTATGGTCAACGCCGCTATCCGCGATTACCCGGTGTTGTCCACCGTAACGCAATGGGACATCGGTTCCTGTCGTGTTGCTGGTATCGACTTGAACGATGTGCGCGGGAATGGCGAGTCAGGTTTCAAGCAAACCGCGTTGATGTACGCTTTCGCGCAGCAGTCGGCAGCGCGAAACTATTACATCCACCCCGACATGCTCCCTCTCTGCAAAGAGATGTACCGCGATTATCACAGCAAGCGCGTTGAAGACGTGTGGTCTGAAATCAAGGCCATCATCTACGATGAATTCCATAACACGAAAGGTATTGAAGGTATCCGCCGTATCGTGAACATCGATATTCGCGAAGGACGGAAGTGGAACATCATGACCGTGCTGTCCAGCCAGTTGATTGAGGACTTCGATTCTGACGCGATCGACAACATGACCGGCACGTTCATCCTGTCGGCCTCGAACGAAGGGGTAGTACAGAAGTGCAAGACCACCTTCGGTTTGTCGGATTCGGCAATCACCGCGCTCAAAACCGAAGTGATCCGTCCGGGCACCGGCATGGTGATTTTTAATACCAAAGCCGGACAGAACATACAGGTTTTCCACAACCACCTGTCGCCGATCAAGATGTGGGCCTTCACGACCACCTCCGAAGACAAGATGGTACGCAAGCTCCTGTATGACGCCATGCCAGCGTCCCATGCCCGCCGGCTGCTTGCCAAGCGCTTCCCGAGATCCGGCCAGTTCAAGTCATACATTGAGCAGCAGCGCAACCGCATGATGTCTTCCGACGATGATGGCAACGTGATCAAGATCGTGGCCGAAGAGATCATTTCAGACTATCACAACGGGGCACTGCAGAGTTGAGCGTCGCTTTTTTATTCTGCAAGTTTATTTCATGCAAGAATTATCCTGTTTGATGAAAAACGGAGGGATAGCATGGAAATGCCTAGATTACAGAGAACCATTGCGGAGATAGGGCACCTGGCAGGCTGGTATGGCTATCTTCCTAAAGACCACACGGATTCAACAGCGCAAATCATCGCGTGGGCTGAGGAACTTGAAGAAAAGTGGCTCAGTTACCAGAACGAAAATTGGAAAGAGACCGTTGTAGCGTTCGCTCGCGGCAAGATGTTCAACGAAGTTAATCGCAAGAACGCCTCGTTCGGCAACACCAACCCAGCCGGTATTGATGCTGTTGTGAATCGATCCAGGCAGGGGCTGACGATGGTGGATATGCCCAATCCCTTCTTTTATTGTGCCGGCGCGTGCAGGTCGCCGGTGTCTTTCCTGTCATACGACCTCTGCGTGAACGATGTTGCTGGCGTTGAAATCAAGGCGTGCCGCAGTGAGGTCGAGGATGGCGTGATTATCGCTGTCGAGGACAATGACAATCCCGAGTTTTTCGAGTTGTCCATGTATATCAGGGACGATGAAGATCCGTTTGCTCGAAAGATGCACATCGTCAATCTGCACCCGGAATCCTACGACATCGCAGTTGAATATGCGTCCAGGCTCCGCGACTTCGTTCAATCCAGCCAGTTATTTGGATTGGATCCGGTCGCGTTGATGGATGGATACAAATTTTCCAGGGAATCTACCCAAAGGAGCCGTCCATGAGCACTGAAGTTCAGCAGATGCGTATCGTGACGATGCGCGTAGCCGTTCCAGCCGGAAGCGACGAAGAAGCCACGACCAAGTTGATCGATGTGCTTAACGCCGGTCGCATACATCCGCCGCAGACTCAGATGCTGGCCTGCACGCTTGCAAAAGAGCCGCTGAACAAGGCGTTTGCGGCAGGGGATTTTGAGCATCTTCAAGAAGTGCTGGAATATTCCCCAATCGCAATCCCGCTCGGGCAGGACTACCAGTTGGTCGACCTTGAGCATGGTGGGATGGCGGAGATCAAGTCTGGTGAAAACACCACATGGGTGGGTGTCAGCAATCCGAATCACGAAGATGGTGAACACGATGGTGCCATCTCGATTCAGATCGGGCGTTCTCAGGATGGTGTTGACGTAGATCTTTACGGCAGAGGTGCCGAAAACGAATCACTTTCCTCTTCGTTTGTTGATTACTCCGATGCGCTGGATGTGCAGAAGACAAACATGCCGTCGGCTGGCGACGCAAGTGCCGCGAAGCCGAAGTAATCTACTGGAGATCGACAATGAAAAATATCCTCAATCGGATCGACAATCTTGCCAAAGTGGCCGCGATGAAACGCCATCTTTCATCCCATCCCGATTGGGCTGAAAAGATCGGTAATCCTGAATTCTTTGACCAAGCGGTCATCAACAGCGGGTTGTGCGAATCTTTGACCAAAACCCGCACTGAGTTCGTCGACTTCTTCCGCTCCAGCCTGAAATCTGCATTCACCGGTATCGACAAATTCGCGGTCAAGGCGGCGATCGGCAACGTGGTTGAGCATGCAAGGAACGAAGCGAGCTGGTTCCGTGATGGTGACGGAGCGGAGAACATCGAGAATGGCGATGACATCGCCAACGGGATCGGTCGAATCGGTGATCTGTTGGAATTATCTGAACTTGCTTGTGACGATCAGTCACTCGAAGTGCCGGGCAGCGCGCCAGAAGAAATATATGCGCCTTTCGACAGGCAAGATCGTAACACCATGTTGGCCGCGCTTCGCTATTACCAACAGGAAGGGATGGGCAATCCAGCCGTCCGTAGCGATGTGATTAACGAGATCGCAACGGACGGCGATACCGATGTATCGATGGACGATAGCGGTATTGATGACCTGTGTGAGCGCATTAATACCGCACAACAGCCGCGCGCGCTGGTCGTAATTTTCGGCGGAAACGCTGATTATGCGACCGATAAAGGTGTTGATCTGGAGGTCTTTGATTGGGACAACTACAACGCTGGAGACCGTGATCAGCGTGTTCCTGCGCATTTTGCGGATCTGGCAGATTTGTTCCACAACATCCCGCTCGAAGGTCAGGATGAGGTTGTGTCGGACAAACCGGTTTGAGGTAAATATGAGTCAGGAAAAAAATCATGGCGTGCAGCGAAGCGAAATTGAAGATGCGATCAATGACTTGACAGCAGGTATCAATGCCAACATCTGGTATGACGCAAGGCAGTATGGCGATGCTTCGGCGGAAGAGCGGATCAGCAAGACACATAATGCCATGCGCTTCGCCGTCGAAGCCTTAAAAAAGCTCGCAGCACTAGATCAAATGAGTGCGGGTAACGCGGTGCTGAATATTCTCCGCGTTTTGGTCGTGCTCGATAGAGACGGAATATCAAGCTTCAATGCTGACAGCGGCGTTGATGTCTTCGTTTATGATCCAATGAATCCGAAAAAGGTGCCGCCCAACTTTGCTGACCTAGCTGAGGCCTATATCGACGTTCCAGTCGAGATTGATCTTGGCGAACAGGTTAATTCTGATTCGCTGGAACAAGCATTGACGAATGAAGACTGGAAGGTTCGTTTAGCCGCCATTGAGCGCATCGAGCGCGATAACCTGGATCTTTCCGAAGATCAGCACGAACGCGCGCTGACTGATGAATCCTGTTTGGTTCGCGCTGCCGCTGTCAAGCTCGGGCAATTGAGCCCCGCGCAGTACGACAGAGCGCTGGAAGATGATAGCCGCACCGTAGTATTGGCGGCTCAAGAGACTCCCAGATCAATCCTGTGCATGAAGCCGATGCGATGACAGAACTTCGTACCGACGCCTGGATCAAGGAACTCAAACAGAACCGGGGAATCCCCCGGATATATCTGGATGGGCTGCAGGCCATTCGCACTGGGTTTGCCCCGGGCGACAAGTATGAAATCACCATCGACGGCGACCGGCTTATTCTGTCCGCAAACAAGGATGGTTCGCGTACTGTCAGCAAACGGAAGCAACGTGATGCCGTGTACCCTGTCATCGACATCAACAGCCGTGACTTGCTCGGAATGTTCGAAGGAATGAAGGCCGTCCGGATCATAGTTCGGGATGACAAGGTCTTTATCCTGCCGATCGCATCTGAATCGCACAAACTGGAGCGGTTGGCGCGTATCAAGCGCAAGGTCAGGAACGGCGAACCCATGAACATGGGAAGTCTGGCGCACGGCGGCGGCGTTCTGACGCATGCTATCCATGCTGGGCTGAAGGCGGCTGGTATCAAGGCCAATTTGATGTTCGCCAATGAGATCCGTGAAGACCTGATTGAACGGGCGGCACAATACAATGACGCGTGGTCTGAGGGCACGCAGATCATGAACTTGCCGATGCAGGAACTCGCGCAGGACGAGTGGCTGCTCAAGCAGTTGCCCAAACTGGAGGTATTGGAAATGGGACTGCCATGCAGCGGGGCGTCGCGCGCCGGCAAGTCCAAGCGCGGCCTTGAGATGATGGAAGCTCACCCCGAGGTCGGTCACCTGGTTGTCCCTGCTCTGATCATCGTTGATCGCGTCCAGCCGGTCTATATCACGCTGGAGAACGTCCCTGAGTACGCCGACAGTGCATCGGCTCAGATCCTGCGGCAGCAGCTCCGCGACATGGGATACACAACCTGCGAAGCCATTCTGTCTGGGCGTGATTTCGGGTGCCTGGAAAACAGGGTTCGTTGGTGCATGGTAGCGCACACCGCTGGTACCACGTTTTCCTTTGAAGACATTCGCCCCAAGGTCATGATCGTCAAGATGCTGGGAGAAGTGTTGAGCGATGTTCCGTTGGATGATCCATCCTGGCGCGAGGTTGCCTACCTGAAGAAGAAACAAGAGCGCGATCATGCCGCCGGCAAGGGATTTTCCATGCAGTTCGTGACGCCTGAATCCACCAGCGTCCCGACCCTCCGCAAGGGGTATGCCAAAGGTGGTTCCACTGACCCGCGATTGAAACACCCTGTAAATCCTGAACTATCCCGGCTGCTGACCCCAGCCGAGCATGGCCGCATCAAGGGCATGCCGCCGGCGCTGAACTATCTTTCTCATCAGGAGTTGGGGCAGGGGATCGCGTATGAGCCATTCGAGAAGGTCGGACAGCGCATCGGCGAGCACATCAATGCGTTGCAGGAGGATTTTGAGGTCGCAACGAATAGCCCGAGACGTAGCCGGTCTTTTGGGATTGGTTAGAATAGGTGTTATACGCTTGACTATATATGTCGTGCGTATAACAATGTGGTGTCACTTTAGAGTCAAAGAATAATGATCAAACGTCTACCGGAAAGCGCACAGACGCTCTATGCCGAATTGCTGCAAAAGTCTGCCATTCCTATCGAAGGCGGGGGTTCCTATGTTACCAAGAAGATCCGCGAACGTGTTTATTGGTATCACCAGACCATTACGGCTGAGGGGGTCAAGAAGCAGCATTATATTGGTGCCGATACCCCGGAGCTGCGTGAACAGATTGAAACTTTGAAGAGCGGAGGGGATGTCTCTGCGATCATCAATGCCAGAAAAAAACTGGTTTCCATGCTCGGCGCCGCTGGGGCGTTGCTGGAAAAAGGACGTTCTGCGCGCATCATCGATAAGATGTCACGTATCGGTCTATTTGAATCTGGTGGCGCAATGGTCGGGTCTTATGCATTCGCTTGTTACGGGAACATGCTGGGGGTCGAATCCGCCGCATCGTTACGAAGGACTGAAGACATCGATTTTTCAGTGGCAAGAACGATTGATATTGCGGTTCATCGCGACATACGAGCTGCACTACTGGATGTTGATGCCTCGCTCAAGGTGCCGGTACAGACGAATCCAGGAGTGTTTCCATTCGAGATGGTCTCCAAAGATGGATTCAAAATCGAATTTCTGACAACCAGGGAGTCGCCTTCTGATCGAGTTCCAGTCAGCATTGTCGAGTTCGGAGTCCATGCACAGCCGCTTGAGTTTATGGACTACCTGCTTGACGATTTACAGGAAGCGGTTGTGTTGCACGGCGCCGGCATTCCGGTCAAAGTTCCAAACCCTGCAAGATTTGCCATTCATAAACTGGCCGTCTCGCAGATACGTCCAGTAGGCATGCAGACGAAGATCAATAAGGATATTGCGCAGTCCGCATTTGTGATTGAGGTTTTAGCGCAAGACAATCCCGGTTCCTTGTCTATCGCGATTGATGACGCCGTGGATCGCGGCGACGGCCTTTGGCATTTCGCTCAAAAAGGCGTCAACAGGCTTCCGTCGGAGATTATTTCGATACTGACGGAAAGTGTTGGAGGACCATTGCCGCATGTATCGGTTGATACTGCCAGCGGGAAATTTGTGCGCGACAGCACCATGCTCACGCTGAAGTAAAGCACGCGTAATCGCGGTCATAAATAAGACTGATCGTTTTATAACTTTAAAATAATGCAAGTATGTATCATGCACACACATCAAGAAACGTCAGGCAGGAATGATCATGGCTGAAAATACGACGGCAACTATCGATGGGCAAGACTTCCAGGTTCGGCATATACCAGCGCCCGAATCCAGATTTGTCATTTATGGTGTATTCGATGAATCCGATCAGGAGATTTCGCGCGCGGCGCGCTCCGACGTAGCTATCGCCAATGCACGCATCAACATTCTGTCCTGCAAGCCTCACCATGAGCTGACATTTGAAGAATTTAGCGAGATCGCGCTGATCATTATGGTTCGTGCGGGGCAGGGCAAGTCGGGGAATGCCACGTCCGGCAAGATCCGCTATCTGGTCGATGATTTGTTTAGTTGGCAAGACAATCTTTTTGCCATTCGTGCCGAGGCTAATCGCTGCTATGAGAAGGCAGGATACGCGAAGCAGCATGCCGACGGTGATCCTGATGTGTTGCCGCGTGACAAGTGGGTGTCGCAGTTCATGGATAGTGTCCTGACTTGTCACGAGTCATGCGATGTAGTCACGACCAGCGCAACCGAAATTGGACGGCCATTTATTCTGGTCAACACCAGATCGCTCGCCGCGTCGTTGAAAAAAGACAACCTGCTCCGTTTGGGTTACGACCACTACGCGCCGCTTCCTGAACAAACATCTCCTGTTATGAAACAAAGAGGGTAACGATGAACGACAAGAATTCAGCCTTGCAGATTGCAACGGCTGCAGCCTTCATGATGGAGGGCTTGCACGATGCCGGATATAACGACTGTATCGCGGCGTGGGACAAGGGTTGCATAGAGATGGTTCAGAGCATTGTCAGCTATGCGCCGCTGGTCAGCCGCTTGCTTGATGCACTTGAAAAGCAGGACTTCCCGGGTGTCTTCGATTACGAAGTCTCAAGCCCCTTCGGGAAATGGTTCGGTGATTACATCCTTGAACATGGGGACGAGCCGCCGAAGCAGGATGCTTGCTCCTGGCTCTCCAAAGAAGTCGAGTCATTCTTTACACAGAAAGAGATGACTGCACCTGAAGTCGCCGAGATCCATGCGGCCATTCATGAGGTGGTCGCGACGGAATTGGCGACGGCTTCCACATCGGGGATGAAACCATGACATCTAATAATCCACTCGAATTCCTGTCGCGCATCGAGATCGCCGAAGCCGATGGCGAGATCCAGAACATCCACTGCCTGCTCAAGATGGAAAGCCTGCTTTCCGGGCTTGAGCTACGAATTTTCCGGGTGAAGCAGGGCGTTGCCGGGATTATCGCCGGCGAAGTGTCTGCGATCGCAAAGAACTTCGTGTCGGTGGACTTGTACCAGTCGCCCAGCGAGCGCGCGGCCAAGATACAAAATACCGCCATCGTCGAAAAAGCGCATATCGACAAGTCCAATCTGACTATCGGTGATCATGTGGCAATCCGGTATTTCGCCGACGGCAGCCGGATGGGCAACGTGATCGAGCTTGAAGAGGATGCCGAATTCGTGATGGCGGTCGACGGGGTGACTGAAGAATACCCGGAATTCAGGGCTATCTTGCTCAAGATGCTGTCTGCGTCGAGCCAGAAAGGCCGCATGATCATTCCTGACCGGGATATTCCCGGGATCATCCAGGCGGCTGTCAAGGAATTCTGTGAGCCACGCGGATTTGTGATGGATGGCGAATCAAAGGCCAGTATCGACGTGAAGCGGATTTTCACGTCGCTGCTCTCCAAGTCCGAGGTGACGGTCAAGCAGTCCGCCCTGTGCGTTGAAGCCTATAACGCCAACGAACGCCGCAACGAGAAGCCGGTGTCCGGATTCCAGCCGTTGGGAGCAATGAAGGCAGAAAACAGGCATTTGCGGTGAAATACTTGCTTTTTATTATTGCATGTGTATTACATGCAATAATAGCAGCACTCGTTAAGAGGGTAACAACGACGCCGTGAGTAACGGCAACTTTTTTTCAACCAGTAAGAGGAGAAGTAAATCATGGCAGTCAAAAACGGCAACATGTTTGGCAAGGGTGGTAAGGGTTTCGATCAACACATCAAGCACGATCTGTTGACCGGTCGCATGTTTACCCAGGGCGTCATCGAAAACCAACTGAAGGCTCTGCGTCAGGAACTGAATGTCGAGTCCAAAGCATCCATGAAGGATCCGGTCTCGTATGCCATCCGCAAGGCACTGGCTGCGCAAGGCGTCCAACCGATCGATTCCGTGAGCGGTCATTTCGTGGGTTGTAAGGTCAGCGAGCGCGAAGCAGGCGATGGTGTGGCACGCGAAGCAGCTCTCCGCTTGCAGGATGCGGACAGCGGCGACATCGATACCGTGGTTCTGAACCTGAACAGCGGCGCCGGCCAGATGGCTATCCAGAAGCTGAAACACGTCGCTCCCGGCGAGCAGATCACGCTGAAGCTATTTTCCAGCGTGTCGGAACCGGTGGAAGAAGGCGGCAAGACTTTCGTCAACCACTACGGTGCCATCAACCGCGCCGACGGTTCCAAAGTTACGCTGGACGACGATGCGAAAGTGAAGGCGCTGAACAAGCAACTGACCGATGAGCGCAACGCTTTGACGGCGAAGAAGGCATCCAAGGAACTGGTGAGCGCAACCATCAATTCCATCAAGGTCAATGCCGCTCTGGATACCGCCAAGGGAGTTGAAGCCAAGGTGGCCAACTTCAAGCTGAATGGTCATCCGCCTGCAACCAACGAGGCGTTCAGCGAGCAGGATACCGAGTTCGGTGATGCAGGTTTCGACAACGGCGGCGCCGGCAAGTCTGCGGCACCCAAAGCCTAACTTGGCCTGGTATGCAGTACCTCAAAAGGGCGTGCAACCGCCCTTTTGTTTTATGCAATTATTATTTATGCACTCGCATTCTGATAGATTCGTGACGTTCGATTTCAACGTTTACGGGGAGTAGAAAATGGCGATCAGCTACGCAAAAGAGACATTTGACGACGAGCCTGCTGCCGTCAAACCAGCTCCATTGGTTAACTACATGCCTGAACAAAAGGCGATCATCGAGTCTCGTGAGCCTTCGATCAAGGTTTCAGCCTTTGCGGGTACGGGAAAGACGACCACTCTGGTCGGATATGCCAATAACCGCCGGAATGACAGCATGATCTACTTGGCTTTCAATAAAGCCATTCAGGAAGAAGCGGCGCGGAAATTCACCGGCAATGTCGAATGCCGCACCACGCACTCGATCGCCTACCAGGCGATGAACGTGCAGGAAAAGTATCTCAAGAAATTGTCTTTCGGTCTCAAGCCGTTCGACCTTGCCAAGCCGTTCGATGCGACCTACATCGATGCGGCGAATGCGATCCAGATCCTCAACAATTTCACATCCAGCGCCGATAGCCAGATCAGCGAGATCAATGCCATTGCGGCAAATATCAAGCCCGGCATGCGTCCCAGAGCCATTGCGCTGGCAAAGGAAGCATGGAAGCACATGATCGATCCTGACACCGACAAGGTGCCCATGACGCACGATGGCTACCTGAAACTGTTCCAGTTGTCCGGCAAGGCCATCGCCAAGAGAAATGGCGAGTTGTACAAGACCGTCCTGTTCGACGAGGCTCAGGATGCCAACCCGGTCACGACAGCGATGGTTATGGGACTGTCGGCCAACAAGGTTTTCGTTGGCGATCGCCACCAGTCGATTTATGCCTTCCGTGGCGCCAAGAATGCGATGGAGATGATGACGGGAATCGCTGAATACCCGTTGTTTTCCTCGTTCCGGTTTGGTCAGCGCGTCGCAGACGCGGCCAATATCATCCTGGGTTATACCCTGGGAGAGGAAAAGCACAGCCTGCGTGGGCTTGGCGGGCAATCGCGAGTCACCGGCGGCGGGAACGCCGCGCGCCACAGCGGCCAGATTGCGAAACTTGCGAGGACGAATGGCACGATCCTCGACATGACGGCTGAATGCATGGAGTCGAACGTGCCCTTCTACATTGTCGGGGGCACGGACTCGCTCAAGCTGAACCTGGTCATGGACACCTTCTATTTGTTCGCGAACCAGAAAGATCGGATTGTCAACGCCCAGATCAAGCAGTTCGACAGCTTCGACGAGATGATGACATTGAGCGAAGAATCCGACGATCCCGAGTACAAGGCCATTTGCAAGGTCGTTAATCGCCACGAAGACAATACGCCCGTGTTGGTTGATTCTGTGAAGAAGGCGTGCCTGCCTTCTGCAAAGAAGGCTACTGTGGTTTTCTCGACCGCGCACCGCAGCAAGGGACTGGAGTTCGATGCCGTGCAGCTACTCGACGACTTCACTTCGCTGACCCTGAATTCGCAGGACGAAGGCGTCGATATTCAGGAAGGCAACCTGATTTATGTCGCCATGACGCGTGCGAAGAACACGCTTTATTTGAACGAGGATCTGGCAAATTTCCTTGAATGTCCGTCCCGCAACATCTTGCTTGATGAGGCGGTCGGCATTAATGACCGCCTGCGCGGGGAAGTCAAGAAGGCCGTTTCGTTCAGCATCTGATAAACGTGACAAGGTTTTCAAATTGAAGATCGCAAATCACAACATTTACTGGAGTAACAATGGAAATTACCACGCGATGCGTTGTAGAACCAGATGAGCCTGTTGCAAAGGAATATGCGTTCGATTGCAAGTTGATTGCGGCATTGCGCGTCAAGGCGAAATCGCAGAAAGAGGCGGAGGTAATGCTCCGTGAAGTTCTGGATGCCGCAAGCTGCAATGCAGGTTGTTGGTCAGACGGAAGTCCTGTTTTATTCGAGGCGAGTCTTGATGGTGAACCGCCCCTGTTCGAAGTGGATGGAGAACCAGAAAACAGGACAGCTAAATCTCTCAAGATGTAACAGGTTCCAAATCTGTAAGCAAAGGGGATGTCATGGTACCGGACAAAAAAATGATGCAATGGGTAAGGTTGAACAAAGGCAACGCGGTCATGCTCAAGATCGAAATGCCGGACGCTTCATTCGTGATCGGCGTGGACGGCCTGCGGCCTGCCGATCCTGAATGGCAGAAGCTGGTGTCGATTTTGAATTTCCGCCCGTCGGCATCCGGGCGGCTACTGTTGCGCGCCGGCGTGGTCGTGCTGCGCGAGATCCGCGAGGTCTTTCCAAACGTCAAGGTTGATGAGAACTATCCGGTTGACCAGATATTCGTGATGCGCAGCAAGGTGGTGAACCGCGCTGTCATTCCGGATACGCAAGCCTCCATTCTCATCGGCAAGAACTATCTCGGCCAGGACGTGTTCGTCACGGCCACTGGTGCGCGTTACATCGCCGGCAAGGATGGGACGCCCGTATCTGAAGAAAGCATCTCAGTCGCGCCGGCATTCCTGCGCGCCAAGGCCGAAGGAGACATTGATCTGTGCGCGGACGGGTTTGTCCTGCGCATGCTTGGCGAGAACCTGCGCCCCGAGGATCTGCGCAAGTTCTGCGCAATCATCCACGGCGAGGATGAACCCGTGGAAGAGACTGATGGACGCCTGCGCGAAGTACAAGAGGCCGTTGAAGCCGCTATATTACGCAACATCCTGCGTGAATTTGCCGAACATGGGGACATTAAGCGCTCGTATGCACGCGCCAGCATGCTGTTAGGGCATCAGCCTACGTTTGCCTTCAGAACCTCTCAATCGATCGCATTGCAGCAGTATTCGACGCCATCTACGCTGTCCCTGGCGGTGCAAAACATTCTGGGCGATGTCAACGGACTGAATTTGCTGGAACCGACCATCGGTAACGCATCGCTGGTTTCGCTGTTGCGCGGCGCGAACATCACCGGAATCGAGATCGACGAAAACCGGGTTCGCCGGACGCGCAAGATGCTGTCCGAAACCGATACGTTCGGAGAGTCGAAGATCGCCGTGCATCATGCAGATTTCACTGAGTCTGACGTAATTCCCGATGGCTACGATGTGATCGTATCCAATCCGCCCTTTGGCGGGCTGGACAAGCCGTATGTGAAGGGCGGAATGAAGGTAACGCGTATTGACCAGGAGATCGTCCTGAAGTCGCTGGACTCGCGCAAAGCCAATGGCAAATCGGTATTCATTATCAGCGCCGACCACGACAACATCTTCAAAGAGAAAGAAGGCATGGTTCTGGACGGTTCCAAGAATCTGTTCAATTGGCTGTCCGACCATTATGAGCTGCAGGCGTTTGAAGTCAGCGGCAACCTGTACAAGAAGCAGGGCGCCGGGTATCCGGTGCGAGTGCTGATCGTGGGAAGAAAGCGTACTCAGGCCGAGGCCGAGGATGCGCGCAAGACCAAAAAATATCGCATCGACAAGTTGCCCGTCGTCAAATCGCATGACGAACTGTGGGCACAGTCCGAAGTAATGAAGTCCTTTCTTGCTCAGTCCGTTCCTTTGCTGGCGGAAAATGATGCAAGTAATAAACTTGCAGATAATACGAAGCAGGACGTTCTCAATACGCCGGCTGATACTACCAGCGAAGAGAGCACGATCTTCGGGAACGAATATCAGGCTCAGTATGAACCCATGTCCAGCGGTGAAACAACCGCGATGATCCCCAAGAATCTGGTTGTGCCGCAGTCCATCGCTTTCAACAGATTCATCGAAGAGAACGGCGACGCTGAGGATTTTGTGCGCGCCGAGCTGGAGATTGACGATCTGGAAGCCGTCGCGCCGGGGGCACCCGAGCAGATCGACGCCATTGCGCTCGCCATTTGGAACATGAAGCGCGGTCGCGCCCTGATTCTGGCCGATCAGACAGGGATGGGGAAGGGGCGTGTGTTGGCCGCAGCGGCGAGATGGTCGGTACTGAACAACCGCCCCGTCATCTTCCTAACAGAAAAAGCCAGTCTGTTTTCCGACTTCTGGCGCGATGTCCGCGACATCGGTAGCGAAAGCGTCTTTACACCGTTCATCTTGAATGAAGACACGGACATCCTGTCAACGGACGGAGACAGCAAGCAGGAAGTGCTCATCCCGCGTACCAGCAAGGCGACCCGCAAGCGCGTAATCGATAGCGGCGGTAGCCTGGCTGACGAAGGTTTCAATCTGATGATGGCGACCTACTCTCAATTTAATCGCGACGAGTCGTCTTCTGCCAAGGCACGATTCATCAAAGACGTGTCCGCCGGCGCCATGATCATCCTTGATGAATCGCATAACGCAGCAGGCGATTCAAACACCGGGCGCAATATTGCGCAGGCGGTGCAGATGTCGCATGCGGCGGTGTATTCGTCCGCAACATTTTCCAAGGATGCAACCAACATGGGGGTGTACTACAAGGCATTCCCGACCACCGTGGACATGGCAACGCTCACGAGCACGCTGCGCGCCGGCGGTGAGCCGTTGCAAGAGGTTCTGTCGTCGATGTTGTGCGAGGACGGCGTTCTTGTGCGCCGGGAGCATGATCTTTCGAACCTGAAATTCAGCACGATCCCGATTAGCGACGAGATATTGAAGCGAAATATTCGCGTATCCGACCAGGTCTCCGATGTGTTGTCCATGATGGCCTATTTGTCCGGTGACATCGAGAAAATCGCCAAAACGGAGAACAAGAAGGTTGCTGAAGCAATGAAGAACATGAGCAACGAGGTTCGTGAGGGCAAGCGCATGGGCGTGTCCTATACGAATTTCGGTTCTCGGCTCTATACCATTTCGCGTCAGGTCGCGCTGACGCTGACAATGGATTCTGTGATCAATGACGCGTTGGAGGGCTTAAAGGAAGGTAAAAAGCCCGTCATTGTGCTTGAGCAGACAATGGAGTCGATCATGTCGTCACAGCGCGATCTTGAAGCGGATCCGCTGGAAGAGTTCGCGCTTGGCGCCGTAGCGCAGCAACGATTGACGATCAATGGTTTGCTGCACCGAGTTCTCGACAAATTGACGGTCGTCAACAGAAACAACGGCTACGGCGTCGTAGAACAGGTGAATGCGTACACGATTTCCGAGGACAAGAATCAACGCAAGGCGCTGTCAGAATTCATTGAGGCGATCGAAACCAAGATCGATGCGATCGAGCACATGACGATCATGCCGCTTGACCAGATTCGTGCCGCGCTACGCAAGGAAGGCTATACCTCTGGCGAGGTGTCGGGGCGTAGCGCCATCTACCATTTCAATGAAGACGGTACCGTTCAGAAGGAAGAGCGCAAGAACGATACCGCGACTAAATTGGCGGAAATCTTCCGGTTCAACAGTGGTGAACACGACGAAGTCGTTGTTACCCGGTCGGGCTGCACCGGTATCTCAATGCACGCTTCCTCCAAATTTGCTGATCGCAGGCAGCGCAGGCTAATTGAGGCGCAAATCGCGAACAACGTGGCGGAGCGAGTGCAGTTCTTTGGGCGCGTCAACCGTCGCGGCCAGGTTTCGTCCCCCGAGATCCGGTCGGCGACCTCCGGCATGCCGTGGGAGAACAGGCTGCTTGCCATGCAGAACATGAAGATGCGCAAGCTGACGGCAAACGTGCAGTCCAATCGCAATTCGGCTGCGGAGATGAAAGGTATTCCGGACATCCTGAACGAGGTTGGCGAGCTGGTATGCAAGGAATTCCTTTCCACCAATCCGGAGATCATGATCCGTCTTGCGATCGACCCGGACGGCAGCGAAAACTCGCAGGCCGAGTTCTATTTCGCCAACAAGCTGACCGGGCGTATGTCCCTGTTGCCATATGTCGAGCAGGTGAGGATCTACGACGAACTGACCAAGGAATACCAGCGCGTATTCGCCGATCTCACCAATAAGGGGATCAATCCTCTGGAATCGCGCTTGCTCGATGTCAAGGCGGAAGTCGTCAAGCGCTACGAGATACTGCCCGGCGTTGAGGGCGGCAGTGCGCTGGACGCCCCCGTGTTCGCCGAGAAGATCGAATGGATTGAGAAAATCGATCCGATCCGCAGCGCGGGGGTGGTCGAGTTGGTGGGCAAGTCGATCGAGCGCCTGGTCGCCTCGGAAAAATCATTGTTCAAGTTGCACACCGGCTCCGTCAGGCACGATTTCATGTCGCGCCGCGAGGTGAAGGGATTTTCAGTCATTGACTGTTCCGCAATCGTCAAGAAGGCAAGGCAGCTCTACACCGAGGCGATGATCAAATCCGTACCGGAAAGATTCACCAACCCGGATAGCCCGATGGATGGGGTAGCGGCGGCGCTGGCCGACAAGGACATGAACGCGGTGAAGCGCGTCAACAGCCGCATGACGTGGTTCAGTGCTCATGTCGAGCATTTGATGCCCGGGGATGTCATCGAGGTGACGGTAGATGATGAGAAGACCCGCGCCGTGATCACCCATCTGCTGCCGCCGGAAGAAGGCAAGGAACACCATCTTGGGCAGTGGGAGATCCGCGTCCTTCCGGTGGGTGCACAGTATCCGGTCATCATGTCCTACAACTCTCTGATTGAGGACGAGAACTATGCGCCTCTGAGGGATTCCCACAAGGCCGTGGTGCGCGAGTTCGACGCGGCGCCAGCCGGCGAACTGACTTTCTCCAAGTGGACTTTGACAGGAAACTTGTTCCGCGCTTCCGAGATGGCCGCAACGAGCCACGTTGGCCGCGCGGGCATCTACACCACAAAGGACGGCGCGCGCCATCGCGCCATCCTTTGCCGTGCCCGCGTCGATCTGGACTCCCTGATGACGATGGAAGTAGCGCTTTCGTCCGCCGATGCCCTTGAGTTCATCGAGACATTGATCGCCGACGAGCGGGAAGGCTCAGTCAGCCTGGCGAATGACATCAAGTTGTCCTGGCGCGGCCACGGAGCGCAAATGACGATCTCGACCCCGGGCACAAAAATGGGCGGCGGGCAGGTCTTCCTGAACGAGAAGCTGCTGAAGTTCACCGGCGAGTTCAGCGGATCTCGGAAGGTGATGACGGCAACGTTCGAGCGTCCCCGTCGCATGACGAACTTCATTGAAGCCATCTATGACACGGGCTGCACCTTCAAGATGAAGGTCGAGAACGTGAAGCGTGCCGCAGACGACTCCAAGAGCGGGGCAGTTCAGATCAACCGAAAATTTGGGACTTAATGAAAGGGAAATGATGAAGATCACTTTGACTGATGCCAATGGCAATACTTCCGGGTTGCAGTGTCAATGAGGAACAGCAAGCCAAATTTCCTGCCCGACAGGATCTGATTCGTTTCATCGAGAGCACTGATAGCCCAGCCGCTTCCTCCGCGATGCGGATTTGACAAGGAGAGTCGTGATGGCGCAAACCGTATACACCGGCGAAAGCTATGTGATCAAAACCGAATTCAGCGGCCTGAACGTAATTATTGAGCGCGTAGCCGATGGAAAGGATGTTCTTCTTCAGGGTGATGATGCGACTCAGTTCTTGACCGAGTATGACAACTGTCATGGTGACGACAAGCTGCTTCAGATTGTGTGCTCTGCTTATGACGAGGTGATGACTGAAAGGCGCTCTGGCGTCAATTCAGTTCTGTTGGTGCCAACGCTGGGTGAAACCATCCGGTGCATGAAGGACGAAATTTTGTCCGATGTGCGCGCCGGTAAAGTTCCGGCTGATGTCAAATCGTTCAGCGAGCTTCACGACTATGTGGATGCCAATGAGTATGGTGGTTTTTGCAAAGAAGCATTTTCAGCCGCGTTGATCAATCACTTCGGCGGTCGCGATGAGAATGAGGGTATGCCAGATGGCATGATGAATTACACGAACGATGCACAGAATGCCATTAACCAGTGGATCAAAGCTGGCGGAATTTCTGAGCAGCTTAAGGCGATTCCATCCGCGATGAAGATGTAAAACTGAATTTCGCCGGGAGTAAATATGAGCAAAATGATCGTTGGAGCTGGTGCGTTCAAAGTGGTGAGTAATGATCGATTTGAACGGTTATTCAATTCCGCCGCAGCAACTCTTGGTGAATATCCAGGCGTATTGTCCAACAAAATTCTTTTCGGGCAGATCAAGCAAAGTGTTATTGCGAAATACGCTTTCCCGGACACAGGTAATGACCAGATCGACTTTGAGTGTTTGAGAGATGCCATCGAAGGACACATCATCAATTTTAAGGACAGTGAAGTGCTTGGACTTGATCAGGTTGGCTCTGTTATCCAGTGGAATGCCCATGAACTAGCCGCTTACATTAGCGGTGAAAAGCTTGAAGAATTCGGAATCGACAACCTCTCAGAAGTCGAGCGCATTCGGGTTGGCCTTCAGCCTTCGGTTGGCAACACGATTCCTGCTGGCGTTACCATACTGACATCTTGCGAATTCGGAGAGGTGTTCAGTGCAAATATACGGCACAAATCAGGTAATCTGGGCAGTATGACAAAACGTAATCGTTTGGAAATTCGTAAAATCGACAAGTCTTTCCAGGTATTTTTGATCGAGCGGCGTTATGACAATTTGAAGGAAGAGGAACCAAAGGATGTTCGCCTGCAGCAAGAAGGCACATTCGAGAATATTGGTAAAGCTGCCGAGTTTGTAGGCCAGTATATTTCCGACTATCAGGGTGCAGTAATAGATGATCATGCCGAGGCTGTTGAAGTCGAGGCCTCATCAAATAAGATGAGGATGTAATCCGAATAAACAAAGAGCGACCTGGTGGCGAGCTAACAAAGGAAGGAACAACACATGAATCAACGGGATTTGATCTTGAATCACTTGTGTTCAAGGATTTTTGAACGCAATGATTTTGAAAGCGCGGAAGCATTGATCGATGCGATCAATATGGCATCGTCTATTCCTTCCGAAACACAGTGGAGGAAGCGCAAGGATGCATTCAACCAGATAGGCGAGAAAGCCCCAATGAAGAATGGCGGCTATTGCCTGACCTATGAGGAAGTGCCGTCATTTCTGAATACGGAAACAGACGCTTTCGTAGAGGCAATGAAAAGCGAGGCCGCATCCAAACAAATGGTGGGGGCGACAGTCAAGTCACCTGAGAGCCTGCAGCAGCCACACAGGTTTTCGAGCGTGGTTCGTAATGACACCAAAGCGCACCTCGCGGTTTTTCGTGATAGCCGTTCAGCCAGCCAGGCGGGTGATCAGGTGCGCGAACACCTTGGCATGAAGCCTAGCGCGAAGTAGGAGTGAACCATGCCGTAGGTATTGGCTAAATTGGAGCCTAATGGGCAATCTGCCCCAGGCTGTTGGTGTAGAATTCGCAGCTATTTTTGATAGGAGAACGATGTGGAAGCTGGACTGAGAATCAAGATGGATAATGCAGCATTCGAGGATGATCCCGGCGAACTTGCAAGAATTCTGCGGGATCTGGCCGACAAGGTCGAGAACGGCGTCACCGATGGTGACCAGTTCGTGGCGCGAGACATCAACGGCAACAAGGTCGGATCTCTGGAGATCGTGGCCGAGCCGCGTGCCGCGCACAAGATGTAAGCGTCAAAGGCCTAATCATTTGGGGAATTAGTTATGGAAGCTAAATTAGATGCCGATCTAAATGCCGGGAATGCTTCTTTGCGCAATGCTGTTGGTGAAATTATTCATCGAATAAGCAAATCATTGCCAGACATCAGGGAACCAATCAAGATGTACCTTGCTGGTGGCGTGGCAGTGAATTTCTATACTGGCTATCGAGCAACCGATGATGTCGATGCATCGTTTTCGCACAAAATCATTTTGCCTAATGCCAACGAGCTGGTTGTCTCATACGATGACGAGAACGGCAAGCACAAAATGGTGTACTTCGATATGAACTACAACCCGACTTTCGCTTTGATGCACCCTGATTTTGAGAAAGATGCTGCATTGGTCGAGGGAAATGAGTTTAAGGACGACAAAATCAAGTTGTATATCTTGTCCCCTGTTGATCTGGCGCTTAGTAAAGTTTCAAGATTAGAGGGTAACGACAGAGAAGACATAGCCGAGCTTGCAAAACGCAAATTAATTTCGTCGAAAGAACTGGAAGAACGTGCAGAGGAAGCACTTTCATATTATATTGGCAATCAAGCGATGTTGAGAGTGAACATTCAGGACGTGCTGGAGGTCATAGAGACGGTACAGCAGGGCTTGAATCATGGCATAAATGGAAAAGGATATGGGCGCTAATCCGTTTAACAAACAACAATTCAATGCCTACCGGGATTGGGAGCAATCCTTGGTGGAGTTTTTTGTGCGCGAAGCAAAAAAGCCGAACATGGTGAATTGGTTATCAATGGTCAATGGCGCGGACTCGCCGAGGTCAGTAGCGTATTCGGCCTTGCTTTTATCTAACCTTGTTAGCAGCAAGCCGAACTATACGGAATCTGCCAAGGCGTTATATTCCGTCTATGAGAGGCTTACTGAGCAAAGAGGCAACGCCTCCGAATTTGAAGAATGGCTGCACTCTGATTGGCTGAACGTATCGCGAGTGGCAAATATGTTCAAGGCCGAATTGATGCACCACTAATTTTTTTCCATAACACTGGATTCTCGCCTATCCCACTAAGTTGCGCAAAATCGCAAACTGAATTAAATGGTTGGCCTGGATAGTCAAATTTTCAAGTAACATCTAGTCGTCCTTCTACCTCTTCCAGCGATATAAATTTCTTCGCACGCCTTGTCCGAAAAAAACGTCGGTGCTATAGTTGGTGCATAATTACTACTTGCACTAATTATACGCATGAGACTGTTTGTTGCAGAAAAACCTGATGTAGCAAGAGAGCTTGCAGCGTTTATCGGCAAGCGCAATAAGGCATCCCCCAAAAAAGAGGCTCGGTACATTGAAGTAGGAGACACAATCGTAACCTGGGCGCGCGGGCATCTGCTTGAACAGGGAGAGGTCGATGACTACTTCCTCGACGTTCCCAGGACGAAAGAAAATTCCAGCCGTGGCCGTCTCTACTGGCAGCACGTGCCGTTACCCATTCTCCCCAAAAAGTTCTTGTACGTCCCCTCAAAAGAGGATTCCGACCGCTCCGCGCAACTCAAGGAAATCGGCAGGCTGATGAAGTCGGCCACTGATATCTTCAACGCCGCCGACCGTGACCGGGAAGGGCAACTGATCTTCGACGAGATCATTGAGCATTTCGGAATTTCAGGAAAACCGATCAAGCGGCTGATCTTCTCGTCATTGGACGATGCGGCGCTGGAACGCGCGTTCAACAGCGCGGTAGATAACAAAACGCCCGGCATCTTCAACATGGGTCTTGCGGCAAAGACGCGTGGGCAGGCCGACTGGCTAATTGGCATGAACGGCACCCGCGCCATGACGCTGGCACACGTAACGCCGGCCAAGGGCGCCGGCTCCCTGAATGTTGGCCGCGCGATGACGCCGACGATGTCGGTTGTAGTGCGCCGTCACCTAGAGATTCTGAATTTCAAATCCTCCGCCTTTTACGTGCCAATGGTGGAGCTGCCCGATGGCACTGTTCTGGAGTGGAAAAAGCGCCTGGACGAAAGCGACACCAAAGGGCTGGACGCCAACGGCAAGATCATCGATCGTGCGCTGGCCGAGCGTATCGTCAAGGCGATCAACGACGGTCTGGAAGGGGAAATTACCGAGGCCAAGTCCACCGAAAGGCGGGAGGAGCCACCGCTGCCGTTCTCCCTGCCGTCAATACAGTCCGAACTGTCCAAGAAATACGGGCTGACCGTAGAAGAGATCACGGAGGCGTGTCAGTCGCTCTACCAGAAGAAAATGCAAACCTATGTCGGTACCGATTGTCCATACTTGCCGGAGGCGATGCATGGAGAGGCATCGGATGTGCTGAACGGGCTAAAGGCGATGTTCGGCAAGGCCGTGAGCGGCACGAACGTAACGCGCAAGTATGGCTGCTGGAATGACAAAAAGCTGTCCGGCGAAGGCGGTGCCGCCCACCACGGGATCATTCCGACCGGAATTAAGGGGTCAATCAGCTCGGAAGCAGAGCGGCTTGTGTACCAAGCCGTGTGCAACCGCTATATCGCTCAGTTCTATCCAGAACACCGTTACCTGGCGATTTCGCTCAAGGCAGCGTTTGGCGGTGCAACCGGTGACGAGTTCAACGCAACCGCCAAGGCGGTAATCTCAAACGGCTGGAAAGACGTGGAGGGAGAAGGCGATACGAACGAGGATCGAACCACAGACAATGATCGCACGGCGCCGGACAGCAAAGCTGGCGCGCAAAAACCGTCCGATATGGGCGGACGCAAAGGATGACCGATATGTTGTTGGCGACGGAAACGCCGTTCATCGGCAGGAAGAAGGGTGCGTTTGCAGGGGTACGGAACCGGGTTTTGCTGAGTCAGCAGCAGGAACGGATGACCCAGATCGCAGCTTTGATCGAAGCTGCCGTATCGAAGTTGGGGCACGATCCCATTGCGGTCAGCGATTTGATCGAAATTTCTAAAAAAGTGACGTACATGCTTGGGGCGATGAACGACATCATGGAAAGCGGTCGTTCTGGGGAGATCCACACAACTGATTTTGATGATGAAAATTTGGACGCTTTTTTGAAAAACACATCAATTATTGCATCGATAATCGAATCACATTTACATAGACCCAAGGACGGTCAATCATGAAATCAACGATGAATTTTCTCAGGGTGCAAGTGGACACCGTCTTCGACCACGCGACCGCAGAACTTCAAGCCGGCAAGCAAATGCTGCAAAACGCTGCGCTGGCCGGACAATCGGCGATGAGCAGCTTTGTGGCCGATTTATCGATGAGCCGCAATAACATCGGCACCGCCATCGTTCGCTCTGCCGAAAAGCCCATCGATGACCGTCTGAAGTTGAGGGGATGATGACTGCGATACCGAACGATCCGCTTGCACCGGATACCGTCATCCGTTACCTGATGCTGGATTTGACCAGCGGGACGGAGTTTTTCTGGATGTCGGCCAAGGATATGTATGTGAAAGCCAAGACACCTGCGAACGCCCCGATGGCGCCGTTATCTCCTCCCTTGCTGCGCGACGCGCTAACCGTCAATCCTGACGCGATGCGCTGGGCACTCAATCGGCTGACCGAAAAGACCCCCCGTATTCTGTTCTTCGATTCGGTTGCCGATGCGGCGAGCCGCGATGGTGTTGCCAGCATCCTGGCCGCGCCGGCGCCGGCGGAATGGACGCTCTCAGCCCGAGTGAAGCTGCAACAGGCCATGTTGTACGCATTGAATTACGCCAGCACGATCATTGAGCAGCATGATTGGCGTATTGCCGACACGATACTGATTCGGGCAAGCATCCCGGGGCTTGATTTCAAACATGCCGTGGAAATCGTAACCGGGAAAACGCTTGCCGATTACACAGCGGCGATCGAGAGCTATATTACGGATGTCAGAGACCACGATAGCGATTACCTCGGATTCTGCAATAGCGCGCTGGCCGTGCATGACCCTGCGGTAAAAATGCCGGCGTTCGACATCCATAACGCCTACGAGGCGCTGCTATTCCTCGCAAGAAACGATTATCAGGTCGCAACAAAGGACATGATCACTCATCGCGATATTCAGTCCGGGCTAAAAAAGTCCGGGGCGGGGGCGGAGTTTATCTTGACGCCAGCCATGAATAGACCGCTGGCCGACATCGAGAAAAATTCGTTCAAGATCGACGGCAGGATATTTAATGCCTCTACGGACGGCGTGACCAATGGAATGACGGTGGAAGGCGTTCACTGAAGATGGCAAATGCACTCGACATCAGCAAGTTCGAAGTGGGAAGCGCGGTGCGCGGGCGAGCCTACGTGCGCGAAGGGAAGACGGTTCCTCCGCGCTACTTTGTCGAGGGTGACCTGATCCTGATCATGGATGACATCGGGCGCTACGCGAACATTGGTAAGGAGGATGCGGCAATCCTGCGCGAGAAGAACAGCACGGGCAGCGGCAAAGCCGGGATCGGCACGGCCAGAACGCGCGGCGAGGTCATCAAGAAGTTGTTCGATGACGGGTTCTTGTACAAGGAAAAGGCCAAGGGCAAGAAATCGCCGATCGTGATGCCTAGCGAGAAGAGCATCGCCCTCTACGAAAAGTTGTCGCAATGCGGCACTGCCAAGGTGCTGATTTCACCGGAGATGACGGCGAAGTGGGAAACCGGACTGACGATGATCGAGCGCGGGGAGATCACGCCAGCTCAGTTCATGGATCAACTGTATAAGTTCATCATGCAGTTGACGACGGACATGACAGCCAATCCAACCAACCCGTATTTCGGCAAGCCGCGCGCAGCCGCCGGCGACGGTACGGTCAAATCCAATTGCGACGAAAAGCATCCGAAGGACGGTCAGTTGTGCGACAAGTGCAAGGACGGTCAGTTGCTCACAATGAAGGTGGTCAAAAAGGAAAGCTCCGCGTTCGGCAAGCTGTACGTGAAGTGCGATAACAAGAAGTGCGATTACTTTGGAGAGTTCATCAAACTATGAGCCAAAATGCGCAAAACGGTCAGGGCGACAACTCAGCGAACAGCGCAGTAGCTGTTGCCGAGAAGTGCATGTTCAGACCAACGATTGAAGAAATCATGGCTGAAATTTTTGCAAAATACAATTTTGCATTAGACAGCAATCCTATTTTGCCATCGGAGGTCTTTGCGGCTGATTCTTTCCTGCCGTTGTTTTCGTCTATTGCGATCAGCCGTGCTGAAAGCATCTTCGGTTTCCCGTTCTATATCGAGGAAATCGAAGACGAAAATGCACTGTTCGGCATGACGATTGCCCCCGAGTTTCCGTCCGCTGCGCCATTCCTGATCTACACGCTGCAGATGATGAATGTGGCGACGGATATTTTCGGGAGGGTTCCCTGCAAGATCGAGCTGGATGAGCTGTATGCATGGGCGACCAGCCGCGAATTGCAAGAGGCCGGGCTTCCATATTTGGGTATCAAACACTGAACGGAGAGGATCATGATCAACTATGCGAAAGAAACTTTTGACGATGAATCGACAAGCAATAAGGCGGTATCGATTCGCGAATTGATGAACGGGGTCATGGCTACTGAAGACGCGATGGAACAGCGGGAAGAGACACCCGCACCTCACGCGAAATACGTGCCGTATCTCAAGCCTGCGAAGAAGCGCACTGCTACGCCCGTCGAGCAGACCACAGATGCCCCGTTGCCTGTCGCAAATGATCTGGTTTCGCAAGCGAAGGCGCGCTTGTCCGCGCTTGTTCAGCGCCGGGACCAGGCTACCGGCGACACCGTTTACTTGGAGCGCGATTCCGAGCGCGCTGTACTGCGTGACACGGGTTCGAAGATCTGCGTTACCGAGGACAAACCCTCTGACGAAGATATTCTGCTGATGCTGGTTGCCGCGCAGGAAAAGTTTGGCGACAAGTTCAAGGTGTTCGGTACTGACGAATTTGTCGAGCGTTGTTCGCGCATCGCATTGATGCATGATATAAAAATGCAGAATACGCAGCGCGAAACAACGTCCCGCAGCCCGAAGGTTTCCTGACAGGAGATGTGATCATGGCAGAGCACGCAAAACTGGTGCCACCGACAGCACCTCAAGCGGTGGTGATCAACGACCACCGACGGGTCATGTCGGCTCTCAAGGCATCTTCTCCGATCATCCAGGCAATGATCGTTGCCCCGGGAAGCAATGCGGATGCCGGAATGCGTGCGGCGGCTATTTCGGACATGGTCAAGGCCTCTCACGTTGCCGCCGAATGCATGATCGATACGCTCGCGCCGGACTTGAAAGGCAAGGGATGGGCCAGATCCGATGCGTTTCTGTTCTGCGCCGGCGTCATCGCCGAAGAATGGAAGGCAACGAAGAATATCGGCCTGGCTACTTCTATCATTGACGAAGAGCTGCTGGGGCAAATGCAGGCATCCGTCCTCGGATCCGATTCCAAGGCGCTGAACTGGATGGACAGAGTAAACGAATATCCGCCCATCATTGATCATTGCGATGCGGCAACCAGGTTGCGCATGAGCCTGATGAAGGCGTCTACCCCGATGGTCATGGAGATCAACCGTTTTGCCTTCTGGCAAAACGCGGAGAAGCGCACCCAGTTCATCGAGAGCATGGTCAGCAATATCAGCGAACTGGCCGCGAGTCACGCCAACGAGATGGCCGACAAGTTTGCCATGAGTCCCGAGGATCGGATCAGCTTATGGCAAGGCGACTTGCAGCGCGTTTTTGTGTTCGCGATAGAAGAGTACCGTTGCGTCGCGCAGATCGCGACCAGCAATGTCGAGGCAATTGCCAAAGATACGATCGACGAAAGTCTGGTCAGGAACGAGCAGGTCACCTGGTTCAGAAAAGCTGCGTCGGGCGAGATCCAACGCGACATCCTGAGCAAAGTCACCTCCAATTTCGCCATTCTGGATGGTGTCGCCAATCGCCTCGCCATGACGATGGCTGGCGCCCAGAACCGCAATTCGGCCAGTGCCGAAGCCCGTTCAATCGAGAATCAGGAGGTATCGCATCATGCGTAAATTGAAATCGTTTTTGCTGGTAGTGGTGGCCGTTACTGCCGCAGCATTCCCTCCCTGTGCTGCGGCAGGTTTTTTGGTCAAAACCGGTCAGGCGCTGGTCGATCTCGGATCGCCGGATGCCGGCAAACCTGCGACCGCGACGGCGCCAGTTCCAACCGCCAAAGCTGCACCAAATTGCGATCCGGTCAAGGAAGCTCAGACCAAGAAAGATGCTGATCAATCCGAAGTACAAAACGGCCTCACGAACCACGTAAATTTGTCATGCTTGGAAAAGTACAAAAAATTCAGCATGGGTACTTCGCTGGGTTATCCGAACCCGTGGGATCTGTTGCAGCAGATGATCGGGCAGGTGTGTTCTGCAGCCGACATGAAGGTGCAAGGCGCGACCGCACCCCTGAATCAGGGTTTGCCGCTCCCGGGCGGTGTCGGGCGCGTGAACACCGGAGCTGTGTTCGGTAGCAGCGCGCCATCGGGAGCGGGCGTTTCAGTAGGAAGTGGTGGAACTAGCACTTCGACTACTGGCGCGGTAAATCAAGGTGGGACGGGCTACACCGTTCCGCCACTTTGGAAATGATCAGGGGAACCGAGACATGAAAAATCGCATTGTTGTTGCACTGATCGCGCTGATCTACTCGTCCGCTTCGTCGGCTGCGCTCGTCGGGACGTGTTCCGGCGTCAATATCGGTATCGACGGGACGATGACCACTCCGGACTTCTACCAGAGCGTGACGCAGCCGGTAACGAGCGCGATCAGCTCGTTGTCGACCAGTTTGACCAGCAGCATCCAGACCAACCTGAACCAGACTGTCAGGGATCTATCGAAAGTCATCGAGGCGACTGGCAAGGCGCAGATGGCGCACATCGAAAAGATTCACGAAGCCGATCGGACGAATACGCTCGAAGTCGAAAAACAAAAGGTGATCACGCAGAAGTCGATGGATGGCGCTTATCTGCCGGCGGGCAATACCTGTGCTGACCGGGCAGCGGCGGCGACCGCGAGTGCGTCGGACGGGACGGTTGCATATCAGGCGAAACGCTATGGCGCTGCTATGCGGTACCGAGCGGCTAAGGCGCCTGATACACGCGAACAGCTCAATGACGCCGTCGAGAATCACAGGATCTACTACTGCGATCCAGCAACCGACCCATTGCGATGCAACGGTCACGCCCCGGCCAAGACTTTTAGCAAGAACGGGAAGCAGATCACGATGCCGGACGCCGATAGTTCCGCTAAAACATTGTTCGACGGCGCCGGCAATGGTGAGCACATCTCGAACCTGACATACGTCCCGGAACAAATGGATGCGGCGGGCGCGTATATCAACAGCGCTCTTGCCGTTGGGGACACGCCTCGTGCGTTGTCGCCGGCTGAGGCCAAGACGGACGAAGGGCAGGTTTATCAAGGGTTGAAGCTGGCCTACGAGTCGCGTATCAGCCTGTCTCGCGAGGTGTTGCTTCAGATTCAAGGATCGCGTGCCCCGATCGAAGGCTCCGACCAGTTGCTGCAGGGCATGGTCGATAGTACGAGTGCCGATTACGGCATGAAGGATTACGTCCAGGGGCGGGTTAAAGAGATCCAGAAATTTCAGGCATTCAACAGTAGCCCGAAGGTTTCGCCTATGGAGCTGCTGGATATTCAGGTCAAAAGTCGCTCGGACAACCCCGGCTGGCTGGCCTATATCAACAATGCAGAGCGAGACCAGGTCGTTAAAGAGCAGACGGTCATGATGTCGTTGCAGTTGCGCATGCAGTACATGCAACTGCGTCAGCAGGAAATGACTTCTGCCTTGCTTGCGATCAATTCCGCAGAGACAACCAAGGCCAATTTGCTGCCGAAGATCAATATCACGATGAGCAATTTGACGCGTCATCAATAACGAAGCCCGGAGATCAACCATGAGTTTTGTGCCGCAACCAAAAGAAAAGACAACCCAAGTCTTCTTTCCGCGACTGGCGCATCTGCCCGAAGTCGAGCAGCAAGCTTCCGTTCGTCTGGGTAAGTTGCGGACGAAGCGTGCTGCCAAGGCGGTCGAAACGATGAAGCGTCTCATGACGAACTTTGCCGACCATATTGGACTGATGAAGGAAAAGAAGGTCGCGCCAGTGTCTTTTGCGTATGCCTTCGGCACCTATATGGCCGGGATCAAGGCATTCAGGGAAACGGCTGGGGTCACTCAGCATGCGCTCAGCGACGGGAGCGCCTCGCCGGAATTGAAGAGCGCCGGCGAAGTGCTCAAGCGTTTCGCCGATGAATTCAAGGCCGAGTCCCAGCGTTTGTTAAGTGATGCGTCCGAATTCCTGAACGAGATCGGTATCTCGCCATTCGGCGAGGACAACGCAGCGCGGAGTTATGCGCGGCATCAAGTGGAGTAACAATTATGGCCGCTGCAACACCTACGCTAACGACTGACGGTCTCGTCGGCGCAGCAAACCAGGCGTCAGGGATGGCGCCCATCGGGGGCGGTGAAGGCGGCGTTTCCGCGCAGATGATGCTGAAGATGATCTTCGGCGATGTCGCGCAGAATCCACTTGCCGCGCTGACTTCGCTTAATGCTGGTAATACCGCGCTGTCGGTTATCTTCATGTACATCAACATCGGCTTACTGACGCTGGGATCAATCTACCTAACCTACAAGACGTTGGCCGCTGTCACCCAGACTGCGCACGACGGCGACTTCATCGGCAAAGCGTTCCATACGGTCTGGGTGCCGATCCGCGTTACGACCGGTATTCTGACCCTTGTCCCGATTGCGGGCGGCTGGAACGCCCTGCAAGTCATCATGTTGTGGATCGGCGTCATGGGTGCCGGTCTCGGCAATTTGGGCTGGCAGGCTGTAGTGAATGGCTGGTTGGGGGAAGGCGGCAAGATGCAACGCACCAACGTTGCGGCCACGATTCGGTTCGGAAACGGCAACATGGTGGCGAGTAAGGCGTTCGAGGCCTTGCTGTGCGATGAAGCATATATCAGGACATCCGGCGGCAGTCCAAACTCGACAAGCGCGCTTGTTTTCAATGGTGGGGGAAGAGATTGCGGCGAGATCAAGATCGCCGACACCAATCAGGTTGCTGGCGCTGCCGTGTCCAGCAATAGTCTTGCGCTGAGCGCGCGCGCCGTTGCCAAGTCCGCTGCTGAGGACATGGTTCGCGAAATGCGTATTGTCGCTCAGAACGCCATCACGGACGTTGAGACGAATCTGCGCGCTGCGCAGGATCCTAATGCTCCGCTTGATACACCTCTTCCCGATTTCAGGAAGTATTTGGCTCAAGTGAGGCAGATTGGTACTGTTTACCAGATCAAACTCAACGAGGGCGTGTATCGGGTGCTGAACAGCGCCGCGAAAGCCGACGGTACATCAGGTATTGTCGAAAAAGCCGCCAAGGATTACGGCTTCGTCTCTGCCGGATCGTTCTATACGGCCTACGCCAATTCATCTTATTCCATCAAGTCGGTTGAGGATGCATCCGGTGTAACGGATGTGAGGGTTAATGCGAGTGGGCACACAAATTCCCTCTACACTGCAACGATGAATTACTACTCGGCAGCGCAGAACAAAACCGCTGTCAGTAGTGCGTCGGTAAATGAATCCGATTCCGAGCAGGGCGCATTCGCTCTTCTCAAAGATCACATGGGATTTGGTGGAGATCGTTTGGTCAGTTCATTTATACGCCATGACCTGGACACGCCGGCGCTCGTCAATATCAAGAACACTGCCGACGATGTCGTGATGTTTGCAGGAGTCGGGGTTACTGCCGTCGGAGCAATCATGGGCATGAAAGACAGCTTGTTGGGCAAGCTGGCTGACAACGCGACCGGCGGCATTATAGGCGGTGCGATGACCCCCTGGCTGGAAATGGCGAAATTCGTCATGCAAATGTCCCTTGGTTTCTTTCTGATGTGCGCCATCTATATGCCGCTTGTCCCCTACATCGTTTTCATGGGACAGGTGATGGAGTGGCTGTCGTCAGTCATGCTGGGCGTCGCTTCAGCACCGTTTTTGGCCTTCGCCCACTTCGACACAGACGGTGAAGGACTTGGGCAACGCACAACGTATGGCTATTCGTTTATGTTGCAAAGTTTTATGCGCCCCATTATGCTGATCTTGGGCTTTATCTTTGCGTCGGCGATGATAGAAGTTTCTATCTATTTCTTGACCGCGACGTACAGTTTTGCTGTGCATGATGCTCAAGTGCATAGCGTGACCGGTCTGTTCAGCATCTTCGGCTATATCGCGCTATACATGGTGTTGGCTGTCGGGCTGGTTAATACCAGTTGCAGTTTGATTTATCTCTTGCCTGACGCGATATTTGAGTTCATGGGAGCGAAAGCAGTGGGATTAGGATTCGCTAACAATACCTCGCACGATGCGATGAACAAGGCTCTGGCTGGTGCCGGTGTCTCACGCACCATCGGTGGCATGCCATCCGGCGGTGGGGGCGGGAAGTCCAAGTCGATCGCAGGTGGTGTGCAAGGTGTTGAGAACAAGGTGTCTGGCGGTGCTGAAAAAGGTTGAGCTGATAGATAACGAATATAGGAGTTAAACCGTGAACGAAAACAATGCGGGTGCAGGTGTTCTTGTAATGGGCGAACTCAGGCACATAGAGAACAAGTCTAAAAGGGCTGTTCAAGCGGCTGCTATAGAAGCGCAGGAAGCCTATGCTGAGCGTGACGCAGCTATCGAGCGTAAAAACCAACTTGAATTTTCGGCCAAGTCGCAGATTCATGGTCTGCGAGCCTTAATTGCAGCCCATGCACACGTTGAAGATAGGTTGATTGATGCCTTGAAAGCAGCAAATCCAAATCACCCATTAGCAAGTCGTGCGGCTGTCGATACGATGTGTGATCAACTTAGCATGAAAGCATCATTCGATTCGGAAGTGATCAAGAAGACTTATCCTTCCGGAGTCGTCCCGGAAGGTGCGATTCCGATTGTGAACGGAAAGCCTGGAGTCGTCGGCGGACAACCCGCTTATTCCGATCCAACTCCCGAACAGCGCCTTACCATTCAGGAGCACGCGGCTATGCTCAAGGCCACTGGGTTGGATGGCTACACGATCCTTGACCCCGTCGAAGTTAAATTGGCGATCGATACGATGAAGACTGCGTCCACGACGATCGGACAGCGCTTGGTCGAGGACGACCAGAAGGGCTTTTTCGGTCGCATGAAGAAAGGCGACAGGGCACAGGTCGAGACGGACTTCGCGAGCACTACTCGGTACGTTTCCATGCTGCAAGAAGCCCTCGTGAAAGCCGAAGCTCATCATGACAATCATGGGGACAAGGCCTGATGGAAAGCTATAAATAAATAAGTAATCCCCCGGCTTAGCCGGGGGATTTCAACACATGAACAAGCTTTACTGCTAATAAATAGCTTGACGCCGATTGGCAGTAATTGGATGAGTAAGGGTTTCATTGGGGACTATCGAATGGTTCAGAACATCCCATTGGATTTTTTTGATGCCAATTCCGAAATTGACCTCAGGTCCCTTTTTTATAACGGGTATTACGAGCAACAAGAAACATAACAAGTTGGTCCTCCACCGTGAGAATTTTGTACGATGAGGAATAAATGATCGAAGCACCTATTAGCACTCCACCGCAAGCCTACATGGATATCATCAGTCCGCTGATCGACACGTCGAGGGGTTATTTGGAGAACGGCGATAAGCTTCAGGCGATGGCCTTCGTGGGCAACCTGACCACTAAGCAGGTCATCCCCGTGATGATTCAGCCAGGTAGCGGCGAGGACAAAGACCAGTCTTCACGGAATATCCAGTCTGTAGCGCAAATATCGGAAGCTGATTTCGTGTTTACTATCATGGAGGCGTGGTCGCTTCGCCGAGACAAAATATCGAAGATGGACGCCATCATGGACAAGTACGGAAGCATCGGCGCATCGCCATATGCGGTAGATGTGTGCTCGATTGCGCTGGAAACGCGACATGGCGTGTGGGTTGCGCAGCAGCAGATCAAGCCAAAGGGGATTTCCAAGAAGAAACGGACAATTGGGGTAGTCGAGTTCCGCCATTTCACGGAAGTTGCAGGCAGATTTATGCACCTGCTGCCGAAGAAGGAAGACGACGAGCCGGCAACGACTTTGCATTGAGGTTGCAGGCATATACCCGACATAAGCAAAGAGGGTTATTATCCTGCAACACAAAACCAACAATAAATCGGGGAAATAGATTGGCAATCAATTTGAATAGAAGCATATCTGTTGATGGCATAGAAAATATCAGACTCTCAGCATGAGGTTTCTGAAAAATGCCGGTACTGAGCGTACCCTCGATCTAATCAAGCCCCTTTTACTGAACGGCAGTAGCATGGACATAGCGACCTCGTCATTGTCTCTATTCGCCTTCGCCGAGCTACTCAGCGAGCTGTCCTCGATACAAAATACCCGCCTCCTGCTTCCCAGCGAAGAACACGACCTGAAGTTGTTTGGTACAGAACATGACCGCGCCGCGCGGAATCGCCTTCAAGTGCGCTGGCTGGCACTGCGGCTCGCACAGTGGTTACAAGGTAAATCCGAGTTGCGGCGAGTAAGTGGCGCTGTTCCACAGGGCGCGGCAGTGCTGCGCAACGCAGATGCCGCACCCCAGCTTGGCATCATGGGTTCATTCTCTTTCAGTACCGATGGGTTGGGCATTACACCTGGTAACCCGCTCAATCTTATTCAGTCATCGGAAACCGAAGAAGAGAGCCGGCGGCTCAATGACTGGTTCGATGTCCAATGGAACACCCTAAAGGAACAACCTGAGGCGAAGGCTGCTTTACTCGCAAAACTCAAGTCAATCACTGACCACCGCGATCCTTACAGCATTTACGTGCTGATGCTGCATCATCTATTCCAGACCAACAGCGACGAGATGGACGAAGATCGCATCGTCAAGTCAGCCACTGGAATACGAAATACACTGGTCTGGAAGAAGCTCTACAAGTTCCAGCGTGACGGTGTAGTGGGGGCGATAGACAAACTCAATCGATTCGGCGGCTGCATCATCGCCGATAGCGTAGGCTTGGGCAAAACCTTCGAGGCGTTGGCCATCATCAAATACCATGAACTACGCAACGACCGAGTGCTGGTGTTATGCCCAAAACGGCTGCGCGAAAACTGGACGCTCTACAAGACTAACGACAAGCGCAATGTGCTGGCCGCCGACCGACTTAATTACGACGTATTGAATCACACCGATCTTTCCCGTGACGCGGGGAGTTCCGGCGACATCGACCTGTCTCACGTTAACTGGGGTAACTACGACCTGGTTGTGATTGATGAATCCCACAATTTCCGCAACAAGGCCACGCACAAAGACAAAGAATCGCGCTACGACCGCCTGATGCGCCGCATTATCAAGGAAGGCGTAAAGACCCGCGTGCTCATGTTGTCGGCCACACCAGTCAATAACCGGCTCGCCGACCTGAAGAATCAGATCGCATTCGTCACCGAAGGCGATGACGCGGCGCTGTCCGATCATGGCATAGATAGCATTGATAGCACGACCCGCTTGGCTCAGAAGCAGTTCAACCGCTGGTTGGAAATGGATGAGGCGGAGAAAACACCGGCGAAATTGATCGAGATGCTCGGCTTCGATTATTTCACCTTACTGGATCATCTCACCATCGCACGCTCGCGCAGGCACATCGAAAAATACTATGGCATCACCGAAACAGGCCGCTTCCCGGATCGTCTGCCGCCTATCAACATCAAGGCGGACGTGGATAGAGCAGGGGAATTCCGCTCCATTCGCGACATCAACATGGAAATCCGCCGCCTGAACCTGGCCAGCTACGCACCATTGCGCTACGTACTACCGCACAAGCAGGCGGCATACGATGCCAAATACAGCACGCAGATTCGTGGCGGCGAGAGCTTCTTCCGCCAGGTTGACCGCGAAGAAAGTTTGATTCACCTGCTACGCGTCAACGTGCTCAAGCGCATGGAAAGCGCGGTCTCTTCGTTCCGGCTCACGGTTCAGCGGCAACTGAAAGATGTCGAAGCAGTGCTGGAACGCATCGAGTCCCAAACCGGGGAACTCGAAGAGCTGGACATCACCGACGTGGACATCGAAGACCCAACCTTCGAGAGCTTGCTGGTGGGCAGAAAAGTGAAAGTCTTGCTGGGGGATGTTGACCTCATCCGCTGGAAGCAAGACCTCATTGAAGACCGCAACCGCCTTGCTACGCTGTTAGCCGCAGCCATGCAGGTTGATCCAGATCGGGATGCCAAGCTGCATGAGTTGCGCGAGATGATAAAGAACAAGTGCCACAATCCCATCAATGACGGCAACCGAAAGATGATCGTCTTCACAGCGTTCAGCGATACGGCGCAATATCTTTACGAACAAATTGCCGGTTGGGCAAAGAAGGAACTTGGCATCGAGGCGGCGTTGGTTACGGGCTCAGGCCGCAATCAAACCACCATTCCAGGTATGCGCAAAGACCTGGCTACCATCCTCACAGCCTTCTCGCCGCGCTCCAAAGAGCGCCCGGAAGAGCTGGCTCACGAGGGCACGCTGGACTTGCTGATCGCAACCGACTGCATCTCCGAAGGTCAAAACCTTCAGGATTGCGACTGGCTCATCAACTATGACATTCACTGGAACCCGGTGCGCATCATTCAACGCTTTGGCCGGATAGACCGTATTGGTTCACCCAACCAGCGCATCCAGCTTGTTAACTTCTGGCCCAACATGGAGCTGGAGGAATACATCAACCTCGAACAACGCGTCAGCGGGCGCATGGTTCTGCTGGACATTTCCGCTACCGGCGAAGAAAACCTCATCGAGCAGCAATCCGGCAACCAGATGAACGATCTGGAATACCGTCGTAAGCAACTGCTCAAACTGCAAGACACTGTGATTGATCTGGAAGACCTCTCAACTGGCGTTTCCATTACCGACCTCACGCTCACCGATTTTCGCATCGACCTTGCCCAGTATTTCAAGGCGCATCCGGGTAAGCTGGAAAACATGCCGCTGGGCGCGTGCGCCGTAACCACCAGCGAGGATGCCGACATTCCACCGGGAATCGTGTTCTGCCTGCGTGCCGAAGGTGCGGCTGCAGGGAAGATCGCTGATTCTGGCTACCCACTCGCACCACATTACCTCGTGCATGTTGGCGAAGATGGCAGCGTCCTGTTGCCCTACACTCAAGCAAAGCTCATTCTGGACCGGCTAAAACGTCTGAGCTTGGGGCGAGACCTGCCTGACGCTAGCGCCTGTGCTCGGCACGATAAAGAAACCAAGCAAGGCGAAGTCATGCACCACGCCCAGCAACTGCTTGCAGCAGCTGTCGCCTCGGTTGTGGGCAAGAGCGAAGAGCGCGCAGTCGCCAGTTTGTTTTCTCCGGGTGGAACGCATGCCATGAAGGGCGAGTTTGCCGGGAGTAATGACTTTGAAGTGGTGGCATTCCTGGTGGTGCTGCCGGAGGCGAGGGCATGATCCTGCAAGACCTGATTGCTGCACTAGAGCTACCTGCAAGCAGCCGTGTCGATCAGCGTATCCCCAAAAAATTGCTGGTGGAAAACGGCGCGCCCACGTCCGCCGACAAGCGAAACATCAACGAGGGAATCGAAGAAATACAATGGGTGGCTTCGTTGAAGCCCTCAACCATTGGCATACCGGAATTTCGGGATGAGACCCGTGAGTATCTCGAAATAGCCGTAATGCACATCGCATTGCGGCAGGGCGCCAAAGCAGCTCGTATCGTCGAACTTACGCACCGGGCAGTGCCTTATCCGCTGGTGTTGCTGCTGACGGCACAAAACCAGTTGACTCTCTCAATGGCACATATCCGCTGGGCACAAAACGAAGCTGGTAAAGTCGTACTGGATGGCGAACCTGTCGTCGTGACCTTAGCTGGGGATTCGATCTCGCAGGGTGTTTTGCCCGCTTTCCTTCAGGCTTTATCCATCACGCGCCAGCCGCGTGCAAATTTGAGGGTGCTCTATCAAGGCTGGTTGGATACACTAGCAGCTTTTCAGGCAGCACAGATGACTGGGGTGTTTGCTCAAAGCAAGACGGATGAACAGGCAGCAGCAAGGCGCGCTAGTTTGTTGGCCTGCCGAGAGCTTGAGCAGAAAATCGCTACCCTGCGGGCAGCAGCAGCCAAAGAAAAGCAACTCGCTCGCCAAGTGGCACTGAATCTCGAAATCAAACAATTACAGGCAAGACAACAGCAAGCCAGTACGCTGCTGTAACCAGAAGGACTGAGAAAAATGATGCAGAAACTCACCGCACAAGACAACGAAACACAATCCGCTAACATCACTATGGAGAACATTGCCCAGCTCAAGGCTCTGTTTCCCGAACTGCTAACGGAAAGTGCTAGTGGCGTCGCTATCAATGTGGACGTACTCAAACAGCTGGTGGGGGATGCGGTCGTTACCGATGCGGAGGAAAAATACGGCCTCAACTGGCATGGCAAGCGTCGTGCTCGACAGATTGCGTTGACTCCCAGCAACGGCACGCTGCGGCCATGCCCGGATGAGAGCGTGGACTGGGACACAACGCAAAACCTGATGATTGAGGGTGACAACTTGGAGGTGTTGAAGCTGTTGCAAAAGAGCTATGCGGGTAAGGTCAAGCTCATCTCCATCGATCCGCCCTACAACACCGGTAAGGATTTCGTTTACCCCGACAATTTTCAGGACAATATCAAGAACTATCTAGAGCTTACCGGTCAGGTTGAGGGCGGCCAAAAGATTAGCAGCAACACCGAATCTAACGGGCGGTTTCATACCGACTGGCTGAATATGATGTATCCGCGATTGAAGCTTGCGAGAAACTTGCTTGGAGCTGACGGTGTTATTTTCATTACCATTGACGATAGTGAGGTCGCCAACCTCAAGATTATCTGCGACGAAATATTTGGCGAAGAAAACTTAAAAGGCTTGCTCATTTGGCAACATAGCCTACAGCCAAAGGGATACTCTGGAACGTTTTCGGTTCACCACAACTATATTCTTTGCTATCAGAAGAGTGACGATTTCGAGCTCGTAAATCTTGATCGAACAGATGAGCACAATATAAATTATTCCAATCCAGATAACGACCCTAACGGATCGTGGCGTACAGGTGATGTGCGAAACGCGCTCTATCGTCCAAATCTGATTTATCAGATCACAACACCGTCTGGAAAGACAATAGAACCACCTCCCAATGGATGGCGGTGGAGCAAGGAGACTATTGCTGCAAAAATTCAATCTGGAGAGATCATTTTTTCTACAGATGAAACTCGGATAATTAGGAAAATCTATCTAAATACACTTGATGGCAGGACGCCCGAAACGATCCTTTTTGGAAAAGATGTTGGCACAACACGTGATGCTGCAGGTGAAATCAAACTGCTGTTCGATGGCAGTGTCCCATTTGATACCCCAAAGCCGACTAGATTAATTCAGCATCTTATTGCACTGTCCGGGGCAAAGAATCAAGACATCGTAATGGACTTCTTTGCCGGTTCAGGCACTACAGGGCAGGCTGTCCTAGATTATAACTTTGCCAACCGTCTGCATTTACGAACCATCCTTGTTCAGTTACCTGAGCCCCTCGATAGGGAAAACAAGGATCAAAGGGACGCGGCAAATTATTGCGATCAACTTGGCAAAGCGAGAACTATTGCTGAACTAACAAAAGAACGACTGCGCCGCTCAGGACAGAAGATCAAGACTGAAAGCCCAATATTTGACGTTGATATTGGTTTTCGCGTCTTTAAGCTAGCTACATCAAATATACGTGCTTGGAATCCAGAAAGGGATAATCTCGAGAAAACGCTCTTTGCGCATCAAGAGCATCTCCTCCCTGGCCGAATTGCTGCAGATATTCTTACTGAGCTGCTGCTCAAGTGGGGGGTTGACCTATGCGTGCAGGTGGAAACTCGTGTGTTTGCAGACAAGGAAATTTGTGCTATTGGCGGCGGCGTATTGTTCGCATGTTTGAGTGATGAGCTCACACGGGATGATATCGAGCCTTTGGCTGCAGGCATTTGTGCGTGGCGACAAGAGCTTTCGCCTTCTGGAGATACTACATGCGTATTCAAAGATAGTGCTTTTGTTGACGATGTAGCCAAGACCAACCTTGCAGCCATTTTGCAGCAGCAAGGTATTGAGAATGTGCGTAGCCTTTGATGAATCGGAAGCTAAAATGAAAAAGGCCAAATCGACACCGCCTGTAGTTCTTCCTACTGGTAAGTTTGATACATGGACTGTTACCTCACTGCGTGATTCATTTATCGATGAACTTGCAAAAGATCGAGTATCAATTACGCTTCAAATGTTTTTCTATGCAATTACCTACGCTGGCTGGGCAGAGGTGCAGAGATCAGTATCGCAGTGGGTTAAAGCAAAGACCGGTCGGTGTGTAACCGTCTTTGTTGGCACCGATCACGCAATAACTGATCCTTCGGTGATAGAGGTGATGCATAGACAGGGGATTAATGTTCGCTTGATGAACTCCTATTCTGGGGTGTTCCATCCAAAAGTAATTTGGATGTCGGGTAAGTCAAGAAATCTTGTTTGGGTGGGCAGCAATAATCTTACTAAAGACGGCCTTCTTAATAACATTGAGTTCGCCGTCCTAATAAAGTCTCATACAGTTCCTGCGGATTTAAATCTTTGGGCGAAGTCCGTCGAGGCTGGGAGTAGTGAAATTACTGATGAGCTGATTGACTCTTACAAAGAAGAGCGTGAGCTGTTTGAACGAAATCGCGCGGCAGCTAAGTCAACAACTTTTACTTGGAGCCGTAGAGGGGGTCCTAAATCAGAAACCAAAAAAACAGCACAATCGGGGGATTTGATTGTTGAAATCATGCCAGAGGAAACGCGAGGCGGGAATCAAATCCAGTTTCCTAAAGCAGCAGTCAAGAGTTTTTTTGGTTTAGATATGCCGGGAGATCAAACAACAATCAACCTGCAGCGGAAGGGATCGAAGGACGTTCGACAGCTTGTGATAACTGTTTTTTCAAACAACACGGTGCGCCTTTCGGTTAATGAGCTTGAATACCGCGACAGACCTTGTGTAATCGTTTTTCACAGAGCAAGAGGGGGCCGTGTTGTATTTGAGATTGTCTCGGAAAGCATCTTCCCCTCTCGATATCGCGCACTTATTTCAACTTGCACGCACCAAACTCGCCAAGGGAGCCGCCGGTGGAATATTCTTTGAGAGATGATCAATGAAGCTGCACTTCGAGCCCAACCTCGACTATCAATTGGACGCTATTGAAGCGGTGTGCGATCTGTTTCGCGGGCAGGAAATTTGCCGTTCTGAATTTACCGTGACTATGCGTTCCCCAACCACTCAGACAGCGGATGATTTATTCCCCGGCGCTACGCCTCAGCAAATGAGTCTAGGCGTTGCCGAGTCTGATTTGGGTATCGGTAACAAGCTCACTTTGCTGGATGATGAAATCACCGAGAATCTGCACGCAATCCAGTTGCGTGGGGGATTGCCCCCTTCGGGAATGTTGGCCTCTGGAGACTTCACCGTGGAAATGGAGACCGGCACGGGCAAGACCTACGTCTATCTGCGTAGTATCTTCGAGCTGAATAAGCGCTACGGCTTCACCAAGTTCGTCATTGTGGTGCCGTCCGTAGCGATCAAAGAGGGTGTCTATAAGTCCTTGCAAATCACCGAGGAACATTTCAAAGCTCTGTACGCGGGAGCCCCGTTGGATTACTTCATTTACGATTCTGCCAAGCTGGGCCAGGTGCGCAACTTCGCCACCAGCTCGAACATTCAGATCATGGTGGTAACGGTTGGCGCGATCAACAAGTTTGGCGACGAAGCAGAGGCCAAGGCGGAAGAGTCCGACGAGACCAAGGCACGCCAGAAATCGCAGAACGTGATGTACCGGCACAGCGAGAAAACAGGCGGCGAGCGCCCCATCGACCTAATTCGTGCGACCAGTCCCATTGTCATCGTGGATGAACCTCAATCGGTGGATGGTGGCCTCGACGGCAAGGGCAAGAAGGCCATGCAGCAGTTGAACCCGCTCTGCACCTTGCGTTATTCGGCTACCCATGTGGATAAGCATCACATGATCTATCGCCTTGACGCGGTGGATGCCTACGAGCGCAAGCTGGTGAAACAGATCGAGGTGGCGGCGGCAACGGTACAAGGCGGAAACAACAGGCCATATGTGCGCGTGCTATCAGTGAGCAACAAAAAGGGCGTTCCTGTTGCCCGAGTGGAATTGGATGTTGAAACGCTGGCTGGCGTGCAAAGACAGGACGTGCCGGTGGAAGATGGCGACGACCTGGAGCAGACAACCGGCCGGGCGATATACGCCAATTTCCGGATCGGCGAGATCAAGGCCGGGAAGGGTGATGCCTTTGTCGAGCTGCGCTACCCAGGAGGAGAGAAATATCTGCAGGTTGGAGAGGCGCATGGCGATGTGGAACCGCTGGCGATCCAGCGCGAGATGATCCGCCGCACCATCAAAGAGCACCTGGATAAGGAAAAACGGCTACGTCCGCAAGGCATCAAGGTGTTGTCGCTGTTTTTCATCGACGCGGTGGACAAATATCGCCAGTACGACGCTGACGGCAACCCGGTCAAAGGCGACTACGCCCGGATATTCGAGGAAGAGTACCGGCGAATTGCCAAGCATCCCGATTATCTGAGTCTGTTTACCGAAGTGGATTTGGCGACTGCCGCCGAAGAAGTGCACAACGGCTACTTTTCAATCGACAAGAAGAAGGTTGGCAATAAATCGGTCGAGGTAATCAAGGACACGCGCGGAGACACCAAGGCGGACGACGATACCTACAACCTGATTATGCGCGATAAGGAGAAGCTGCTGGGCTTTGAGACGCCGCTGAAATTCATCTTTTCGCACTCTGCCTTGCGCGAGGGATGGGACAACCCGAACGTATTCCAGATATGCACGCTGCGTGACATCCAATCCGAGCGCGAGCGCCGCCAGACCATCGGGCGCGGCTTGCGCCTTTGTGTGAATCAGGAAGGCCAACGGTTACGTGGCTTTGACATAAATACGCTGACGGTAATCGCCACGGAAAGCTATGAGCAGTTTGCAGATAACCTGCAAAAAGAGATTGAAGCAGATACCGGCATCCGGTTTGGTATCGTGCAAGACCATCAATTTGCAGCGGTGGTAGTCAAGGGAGTGGATGGTAAAGAAGCGCCCTTGGGTTTTGAGAAATCCAAAGCGTTGTGGGCGCACCTGATGGCTCAGGGTTACATCGATGCCAAAGGAAAGGTTCAGGATTCACTCAAGGTGGCACTGAAGAACGGCACGCTGGTTGTGCCTGCCGAGTTTGAAGCGCAACGTGCACAGATTGCCGAGATGCTGCGTAAACTGTCCGGCAAGTTGGAAATCAAGAATGCTGACGAGCGTAAACAGATACGCACCCGCCAAGCGGTATTGAACAGCCCGGAGTTCAAGGCGCTGTGGGATCGCATCAAGCACAAGACGACCTATCGCGTGCAATTCGACAACGAGAAGCTGATCCACAATTGCGTGGATGTCCTGCGCAGCGACCAGTTCCAGATAACAAAGACGCGCCTGCAATGGCGCAAGGCGGACATTTCCATCGGTAAGGGAGGGATCGACGCCAAGGAAAAGAAGGGCGCTGACATCGTGACGCTGAATGAAGGCGACATCGAGTTGCCAGATTTGCTCACCGACCTGCAAGACCGCACCCAACTGACCCGCAAGACCATCACGCGCATCCTGACTGAAAGCGGGCGGCTGAATGACTTCAAGCGCAACCCGCAGCAGTTTATCGAATTGACCGGCGAGATCATCAACCGCCAGAAGCGCATGGCGTTGGTGGACGGCATCAAGTATCAGCGCTTGGGCGAGGATCAGTTCTATGCCCAGGAGCTGTTCTCGCATGAGGAGTTGACCGGCTATCTGAAGAATCTACTGGATGCCGAAAAATCGGTGTACGAACAGGTCGTCTATGACTCTGGAACTGAGCGCGACTTCGCCACCCAGTTAGAGATGAACAACGCCATCAAGGTGTATGCCAAGTTGCCTGGCTGGTTCAAGGTACCAACCCCGCTAGGTAGCTATAACCCTGACTGGGCGGTGCTCGTGGAGCAGGATGGGGGAGAGCGGCTATACTTTGTTGTTGAGACGAAGAGCAGCCTGTTCACGGACGACCTGCGCGACAAGGAAAGCTCCAAGATCGAATGCGGCAAGGCACATTTCACTGCGCTGGCAACCGGCGAAAATCCGGCCAAGTATCTGGTGGCGACGAAGTTTGAGGATTTGGTGAGTCAATAGGCAGTGGTTGATTGCGGGGTTGGGCAAACTAGAAACTGTCAGCTCCAAGGTGGAGCGTAGTGGTTATTTGAAGGGAGAGATTTGTGCGTTTCATACATTGTGCCGACCTTCATCTTGATAGTCCGCTACGGGGTTTGGAACGCTATGAAGGTGCTCCGGCGCAAGATATGCGGGAAGCTACACGGCGCTCGTTTGCCAACATCATAGATCTCGCGCTAGAGCGGGAGGTCGATTTTGTTCTGATAGCCGGAGATGTGTTTGATGGTGATTGGCTCGACTTCAACACAGGGCTGTTTTTTGCGAATCAACTGCGTCGTCTTGCCGATGCCGATATTCTTGCTTTCATTGTGCGTGGCAATCACGATGCCCTGAGCAAGATTTCTAAAGCTGTGACGCTGCCGAAGAATGTGCATGTGTTCAAATCGTCCAAGCCCGAGACGGTGGTTGATGAACATATCGGCTACGCAATCCACGGCCAGAGCTTTGCCACCGGCGTGGTCACGGATGATCTGGCTGCCCAGTATCCAGATGCCCACCCCGGACTGCTCAACATCGGTCTGCTGCACACAGCACTCGCTGGCCGCGAGGGGCACGAATCTTACGCGCCGACAACATCAGAAAAGCTTTCCAGCAAGGGATACCACTACTGGGCGCTTGGTCATGTACATAATCGAGAGATTGTGCGTGAGAATCCCTGGATCGTGTTTCCAGGGAATACTCAAGGAAGACACGCACGCGAACTTGGAGAGAAAGGCTGCATGGTCGTCGAAGGCGATGCGGATGAGGGCATCCGCTCAGTGGAGTTCGTCGCGACGGATGTTGCACGCTGGCAGCAGTTGACGATTGATGCTACCGACGCTACAACCCTGGACGATCTTCAGGAATCAGTTCAGCAAGCCATTCGTGGTGCAGTTTTGGAGTCCGGTGACCGTCTGCTCGCTTTTCGGCTATCGATTGGGGGGCGGACGTCGTTGCACGGAAGGATTGCCGGCAGTCCTGAAAGTTTTCGAGCGGATATTTGCGCATGGCTGAATGAAGCTTCGAGTGGTACAGCTTGGTTGGAAAAGATCAAGCTTTCAGTGTCAGCTCCATTGGACCTTGCTGTTTTGGCGAAACGAGATGATCCGTTCGGCATGCTGTTGAAGAAGCTCGACGAGCTTGCTGCCGACCCAGAGGCATTGGCGATGTTGGCGGAATCCGTTCTATCGGAACTCGAACAGAAGATCCCTGCCGAGTTACGCGAGCGGGAGTCGTCGCTAAAGCCGCTTTCGGATGAGGTTCGCATTGAGGCACTGGCAGCGGCGCGCGAGCGGCTCCTAGCCGCAATTTCTCTTGAGGCCGAGCAATGAGAATCTCACAACTCGACCTGAAGGCGTTTGGCCACTTTACTGATCGCAGCATCGTATTCGATGGGGGAAAAGATTTTCATATTGCATACGGTCCTAACGAGGCCGGGAAGACGACAATTTCCCGTGCGTTGAGAGCAGCCCTGTTCGGCGTTCCAGAGCGGACGACCGATAATCACTTGCATGCCAATCCGAATATGCGCGTTGGTGTAGTGCTTGAGCTCAACGGTGAGCGGCTTGCAGCCATGCGGCGCAAGGCTCGCAAAAATAGTTTGATTAAGTACGATCCTCTGACTGGCGAGGAACTCGGTGAAGCGATTTCCGACGAGATAATGACTGCATGGATGGGTGGTCTAACAGAAGGTCTCTACACGTCAATGTTTGGCCTCGATCACGACGAGTTGGTCGCCGGAGGCAAGGCGTTGAGCGAGGGTAAAGGGGAGCTTGGGCAGAGTTTGTTCGAGGCTGGAGCGGGCCTTTCTTCGGTCAGGGCTCTGCGCGAGCGTCTTGCGAAAGAAGCTGAAGATTTGTTCCGACCCCGCGCGTCGAGTTCGGTTATTCACAAGGTACTGGAGCAATACAGTGATGCGCGCAAGGAAGCCAAGGAAGCGCAGACCAAGCCAGCTGAATGGGAAACACTGCGAAAGGCAGCAGAAGTGGCGAGGGCTGCTTATGACGCGGCGAGATCGGAGCAAGAGGTACTTCAGCGTGAGGCTCGCCGACTTGAGCGTCTGGCCGCCGTTCTGCCTGATGTTGCGTCGCGGTCGTTTGCATTAGATCACCTCGCCATCTTGGGTGATGTGACGAAGTTACCTCATGAAGCATCAGCCGAGCGTATTGCTGCAGAAACACGATTGAGGCAGGCAGAGCAAACTGGTAGAGACGCAGCCGCCAACATGGCAGAGTTACAGGCAGAACTGGAAGCAATTAATCTGCCCCAAACAATCTTGGACGAAAGCGGGTCGATTGAGTCTCTTTATTTCACGCTTGATGCTTTCAGATCTGCACGCGATTTAGCCGCGAGCGCAAGGGGCCGCGTAGAGCAGGCCGACTCTCATATCGACTTTCTGTTGTCAGAGATCGGTGAGTCCAGACAGGATAACCTACGTTCGTTTGTTCCGAGCGCAACCTTGCGCGCTAGAGTCCAGAGTTTGGTCACCAAAGGCGCTACGCTTCAGACTGAACTGGATGCTACGACCAGGCTTGCCGCAACAACGAAGAAAGAGCTGGAGGAGCTGAATAACGAGTTGGCTGATTTGGGGTTGCAGGATGTGCCTGCTCCTTTGATCGCAGCTATCAGCGTATTTGAGGCTCAAGGCAATCCGGAATCTAAAGCAGAAGAACTATCGCAGCAAGCTGCGAGATTGGAAACTGCTCTGGTTCGGGACGCGGCAGCGCTGGCAGGCAGTAGCATTGATGAACTCGTTTCGATGGGGATTCCATTACCGGCAGAACTTCAACGTTTCCGTACTGCCCGTGAAGAAATCGAAACGAGGAGGCGGCTCCTCAAGGACAAGATAGAGGGCATTGAAAACGATATCGCAACTGTGAAAGGTGAGCTCGAAGGACTCATGCAGCAAGGTGAGGTTCCTACTGCAGAACACCTTGCTGAACAGCGCGGTCTTCGCGAAAGCCTCTGGCATAAGATTCGCAGCAAGGTGTTTCCTGCACCAAACGAGCAACAGTTTGAAGGTGTCCTTCCGACATCAGCGGAATACGAGTTTTCTGTTCAGGCTGCAGACGTGACGGCAGACAGCCGTTTTGCAGACGCTGCACGAGTATCTCTGTACACGGAACTACTCAAACGCCAAGCCCAGATGCAGAATGCCATAGAATTGGAAAGCGGCCGTTTGGTTTCACTCGATACAGAGGCAAGCGATGTGAAGTTGCAGTGGCAGGCACTTATCGACAAGCATAGTCTTCCTTCTATCGGTGTTGCCGAGATGACAGATTGGCTAACTAAGCGAGAACTCTTTTTACAGCGTCACCAAGCTTATGCAGATGTTAAACATCAGGCAAGCATGCTTACAGAGCGAGCTGTGACAATGCGTACCAGTCTGTCGTTGGCATTATCAGAGGCGAAGCTGGCAGCTTGTGGTGAGAACGAGATGCTAGCTCAAGCAATTGGTCGGGCAAGGGTTTTTGTTGACCATGCGAACACCGCCGCTACCAGTCAAAAGGTGCTTGCCAGAAAGAAGAAAAGCGCCGATGAAAAGCTCGCCGACGCCGATAGACAGGCCGAAAGAGGCAATAAGCAACTGGAAGAATGGAGAGTCGGCTGGAGTGAATCCATGCAGGCAATTCGTCTTGCCCCAGACTCTGGCGGGGAAGAGGCTGCCGCGAGACTTGGACAGTTCGAAGACTTCGAGGATGCAGTGGACTCGCTGGAAGCAGCTCGCGCCGAATTAGATTCTGCATCCTGCACTCTTACAAGGGTCGAAAAGGAAGCCGCGCGACTCTGCGAGATAACAGGTTACATCCGTGCGAATAGGCCAGATGATGCCGTGATTGAAACACTCTATGAGCGTTTGAGCGAAGCGAAAGAACTTGCACAGCGTCGGAAGTCACTTGAAGAAAGGATTAAGGAAGCTGGAAATGCTGCTACTCAGGCCGATCAAACAACCGGTTTGGCAAATCAGGAATTGGCTCGGTTAAAGTCTGTAGCCGGTTGTGAAACTCTCGCGGAGCTGGTTGATGCAGAAAATCGAAGTGCCGAACATATAAAGCTTGAAATAGAAATTGCTGCGATTGAGGCAAGGCTGGTGGTGGCATCGGCCCTTCCGCTTCAGCAGCTGTTAGAACAAGCCGCAGGGCAAGACCTGGCATTGGTTCGGGTGGCGCTTGAGCGTGCAGGCGAAGATCTTCAGACATGCACACCTCAAGTGGAGGAGAGGCACGGGAAGTTGATCGAGGCAGAGGCGGCACTTGGCAAGGTTGATGGAGATGCGAATGCGGCGGATGCAGAGCAAAGAGCAGCAGAAGCGGCGGCTAGGCTTTCAAATCTAATCGCCGAATATGCATCAGTACGACTCTCGTCGTCCATTATTTCGGAGGTTATCGAAACCTACCAGCAACGCTATCAAGGGCCTCTGTTGGCGCGCGCCTCTGAACTATTTTCCACTATTACAGGCGGACGATTCTCCAAAGTCGCAACAGACTTCGATGACGATATGACGATCCTTGTTGGCGTTCGAGCCAATGGCAAACGAGAAACCGTCAGCAATCTAAGCTCGGGTACACGGGATCAGCTTTTCCTGGCATTGCGCTTGGCCGCAATTGAGAGCCATGTTGCTAATCAGGAGCCAATGCCGGTTGTGGTGGACGACATCGTTATCAATTTTGACGACGCATCAGCGAGCGCAACCTTCAAAGTGCTGGCGGAATTATCCAAGAAGACGCAGGTATTGTTTTTTACTCACCATGAACACTTGTTGGAAAGAGCGAAAAATGCAATAGGCTCAGGATCATTCATGGCTCACAAGCTATAGATTGATCTCTGCTGTTCAAGCATAGATATGATCTCGCTTCTCCATCACAATAGAACGGTCAGAAGCAGCAGAAACTAGGGGAGCTGGGCTTTGTATATATCGAAAATAAAGATTGAGAATTTCCGCCTCTTCGGCTCGGGCGACCATGCATTCGTCCTTTACCTTAACCCAGGACTTACCGCTCTGGTTGGCGAGAACGATGCTGGCAAGACGGCAGTTATCGATGCCCTTCGTCTGGTACTTGGAACTACAGATCAAGAGTATCTCCGGCTTGAACCGGCAGACTTTCATCAGCCACCGGATGGTGGTAACCGAGCTGCACAGATATTGATTTCTTGCACGTTTGAAGGTCTTACAGCCCATGACCGAGGAGCATTTGCAGAGTACCTGACCTATCGTACGACCGGTGCTGGCACCGAAACCGTCCTGCAAGTTACATGGATTGCGAAAAGGGATGAGAAGGAAGGAGCCACACGCCGCTATCTCCCAATCGAGTGGCGATCTGGCTCTGAGGGCGATGGGCCGCATCTCGATCCAGGCGCAAAGTTTCTGCTGATGGCGACGTATCTGCGCCCATTGAGGGATGCAGAGCGATCTATGTCAGCTGGTCGAGGATCCAGACTTTCGCAGATTCTTCAACACACCCACGAAATAAAGAATAAGGGTGAGCCATTCATGAAGTCAGCAAACCCCACGCCAGACCCCAACAAATTGAGTGTGCTTGGCCTTGGAGACTATGCCAACTATCTGCTTGGAGAGAACGAAGGGATCAAGAACACACGCAAGAAGCTGAACACCGACTATCTCTCACCTCTTTCCTTCAGCGGAGACCCACTGGATGCCAAAATATCCGTTAGTGGCATCTCTGATGACAGCACACGTCTGCGGCAACTCCTCGAAAAGTTGGAAGTTAGCCTGAGCGCTACAGGGCTGACTGACGAGATTCATCGTCGTGGACTCGGATCGAACAATCTACTTTTTATGGCGTGCGAATTACTATTGCTGGCGACGGAGGAGGAAGGGTTTCCGCTGCTACTCATTGAAGAGCCGGAGGCACATCTTCATCCGCAACGCCAGTTGCGCCTTATGGGGTTTCTTCAGGATCAAGCCAATATACAACGCGCCGATGGTCAGCAGATTCAAATAATTGTTACGACGCACAGTCCAAACCTTGCGTCCGATATCAAACTCGATAACCTTGTGCTTATGCGTGATGGCAAGGCTTTCTCGATGGCACGTAAAATGACTAAGCTTGAGTCAACAGACTACAGCTTTCTCAAGCGCTTCCTTGATGTCACGAAAGCGAATCTTTTCTTCGCAAGAGGTGTAATCATCGTTGAAGGTGATGCAGAGAACATTCTTTTGCCGACGCTCGCGCGCTTAATTGGGCGCGATCTTCGCGAGCATGGAGTATCACTAATCAATGTAGGCGGTGTTGGCCTTCGCCGGTACGCCAATATTTTCCAACGTGCCGATGCCGTTAAGGATGGCGAGCTAAAAATCCCAGTGGCGTGCATTACGGATGTGGACGTGATGCCCGACTGCGCACCTTGGATTGTCGGCAAGCTCAAGGAGGGGGAGGCCATCCCGAAGATCAGCGAATCAACACGGAAGTGGCGTGTTAAACAGGACTTTCCGGGAGATGGCCTCGCTACCCATCGGGATACCATTGGAGCAAAGGCAAGCGGCCAGTGGGTCAAGACGTTTATTGCTGGTGAATGGACCCTTGAGTATGACCTCGCATTCTTTGGGCTAGGGGAAGAGGTCTGGATTGCAGCACACCTCGCCGCGAAAGACGAGAAAATCCACTTGGGGACAGCATCATTAGAGACGGAATCTGCATCAGCAGGTGCTGTATATTCAGAGTTGGCAACAAAGGGGTTATCTAAGGAAGAGCTCGCGTCCCACGTCTATGCAAAGATCACAAGCAACGGCGTCTCAAAGCCCATCGCTGCACAGTACCTCGCCGAAATTCTGGAGAATAGATTTCAAAAAAATGAACTAAACGCCAAAACCCTTCGCAGTAAGTTGCCCGTCTATTTGGTGCAGGCGATTGCCTATGTGACTAGCTCGTTTGATGAAGTAAATACGTCAGGCTTGGTAGGTGAAGATGGTGCGAAGAACTTCGGAGACGCAACTAGTGCCTAAAGCAAAGATGTTTCAGCATCCGATTATGGAAGCGGCGGATGTCGCATGGGTTTGTGGTGTGATGGGTCTTCCGCAGACGGCATTTACTGGTGTTGATGGAACTGATCCGCGCCTTGCCGCACTTAGGTCTACAGAAACACTGGACATAGAGGCGTGCCCCGGAAGCGGCAAGACGACACTCCTTGTTGCAAAGCTGGCAATCCTTGCTAACAAGTGGCCTTATCGGCGGCAAGGTATTTGCGTGGTCTCGCATACCAACGCTGCACGAAATGAAATCGAGACGAAGCTTAGCTCCTGTTCAGCGGGAAGCTCTCTTCTTCGCTATCCTCATTTCGTTGGCACCATCCATTCTTTCGTTAATGAATTTCTCGCCATTCCGTGGCTTAGATCGCAGGGGCTGGCAATCAAGGCAATCGATACTGAGATTGCGCTCAATGTGCGCTGGAGCAGGGTGCCTATTGCGACCAAGAACTATCTGAAAAATAAAATGCGCGACAAATACTGCCTTTCCTATGATCGCGCAGATTTTGGAGGCGGTGATAAAAAATCATTGGGAGAACATACGCCCACTTATAAAGCTCTTGTGAAAATCTGCGAAGAAACGAGCAGGAGCGGCTACTTCTGTTATGACGAGATGTTCGTGTGGGCTAGTCAGCTTCTTGACTCAGACCCGAATGTTCTTGATACATTGCGTTTTCGATTTCCCCTCGTCTTCATCGACGAAGTTCAAGACAACAGTGAACAACAATCTGCCTTTCTTCATCGGGTGTTCTCCGCCGGACAAAGCCCGGTGATTCGTCAGCGCTTTGGCGATTCCAATCAGGCGATCTATCAGCACGCAGATCAAAGCGGAGCAACAACGGATCCATTCCCCGGCTCCGTGAAGGCGGATTTGCCGCACAGTTTTCGGTTTGGGCAACGTATCGCCGATCTTGCAAACCCGCTGGGTGTTGTGCCGCAAGGGTTGGTAGGTCGTGGTCCACTTCAGGAGCAAGTAACGGTCAAAAGCAGGCCGAGTGTGCTTTTTCTCTTCGATGACCAGACAATCCTTTCTGTTCTCCCTGTGTACGCTAATTACCTTCTAAATACGTTTTCTGCCGATGAACTGGCAGTTGGCATCTTCACGGCTGTTGCCGGCGTACACAAATCAGAGAAGTCTGACGAGGCTCCTCGTTTTCTCGGGCACTATGCCCCAGCATATAATCCTGCCATCAGTAGTAAGGGATCGAGCCTGGATACATTTATCCAATACATTCTGTCAGCACGGCTTGAAACTGCTGGCCATGTTGATGTATATCCAATCGTCTCAAAAACAGGGGCTGCCATTCTGCGATTGGCGCAGATCGCTGGTGCAGATATATCCTTCGCGAGGCGCAAAAGTTCCCATCGCTACGTTCTGGAGTTATTGGAAGGAAGGCCCGAACAGCATCAATCGTATCTCAGGCTCATTGATCGTCTCATCCGTGATGGCGGTGAGATAACCCAGGCGTACTGGAACGACGAATGCAAGTCCTGCGTTTCTGCAATTGCAGCTGCGATTGCAGACAAACCTGCTACTTCGAGCGAATGCGCCAAATTCCTTGAATGGGTGTCGTCAACAGCGGCATCCGCAGCCCAGATTCCAGAAACGCCAGAGAATGTGTACCGCTATCCGCCAGAGGCACCAAGGGTCAATGTTCGGCTGGGTTCCATTCACTCAGTGAAGGGGGAGACTCATACTGCGACACTTGTGTTGGAATCCTATTTCCATTCCCATCATTTGCAAGAGCTAAAGCCTTGGCTATTGGGTATGAAAACTGGCGGCACAGGGCAAAAAGTGAGAATGACCGGGCGGCTCAAACTCCACTATGTCGCCATGACCCGTCCCTCCCACCTCCTTTGCCTTGCGATGCGCCGAGACTCTCTTGATGCTGCAGAGATAACAACGCTTGCAGGGCGTGGATGGCATATCATCGACTGCACTGGAAATAACAAAACGGCCAGTGAAGGCGCATAACTGAAATTCACGATTATCCATGCTGGGTAATAACCGGATGCTACATGCCTGTAAACCGACAGAAGCCCGCGTTCAGCAAAGCTGATCACTGATCCTCCTGCCACAATGATATGGTCGAGCACACGAACATCCACCAGCGATAAAGCCTGCTTGAGTGCCTGTGTCAGCAGTTCATCACATTTGCTGGGCTCTGCAACGCCGCTGGGATGATTGTGTGCAAATATCACGGCAACGGCATTGTGATGGAGAGCTGCCTTGACCACCTCACGTGGAACTGCCTGACGATGTTTGTGTGATCACCGAAGCCATTGAAAATTATGGAAGGCCGCAGGGATGCGACTTTTTTTCTGCCATTCGGGCTGGGTGGTAAGATTTCGCAATAATTATTGCAACATGGCGGAGGTTTTTTCATGTCAAGTATGAACTGGTTGCCATTACCGCGATCGCGCGGCGCCTTCGGACAGACTCTGTCCGAGGATGGGCTGCTCCTCGCGCTGCAGGCTGAAAATGCCGGGCGCTCATTCGCCGGCGGCGAGCATGAGGCAATGCTGCTGGCCGTCGGGCTGGATGCAGTCACGGTCACCGATCCGGCGCGGGTAAAGCTGGCGCTTATTGATCAACACCAGGCGAAAGAGGCGCTGGGCAGCGTCCTGGCCTCCGACGATTCCGCCGGCTTCATGGGGCGCATGAAAAAGAAAGACCGGCAGGCGATCGAGGAACAGCGCGCAAAAGTAGGGCGCTATATCGAACTGCTTGACGTGGCGCTCAGGAAGGCAGAGGAGCGGGTTGGAATGGGGCAGGAGAGGTTGGAATAGAGTTCCCGCCGTATTATGGATTGACTATGAGAGCGGAAACGAAGTCCAATCTCTCGACGAGGCGTCACCGGCGATCCAGGAGGCTGTTGAGTGGCTGCAGGCGCGTGGTGACTACATTGAAATAGGCATCCGCTGATGGCGGCGAGCATGTTTTGGTGAAAAACAAACCGGGCGACGACAGTCTGGACTTCAAGCGTCCTTGAAGTGCCCAGCACGAAGCCGGAAGTTCTGCCAGCTTCGTGCCTTACTCGGGGTTAAAAGGCGCAACGGTGACGCCTTCACAGCGGATTCCTCTCGCCACGTCAAATCCGGATCCACCCATCAGCGATTTGATATGAACAAAATCTGGCTGATGAACGTACAGCCTGGATGGTTTGTTTTGCGACGACGTGATCTGTGTGCGCAGCAGCGTAACGATCTTTCTCCCGCGACTATCGAGGCATTTGGTGTGTTCGGCTACATCCGGTATCGAGCGACCCATGATTCCCCCCTGAAAATGTGCGGACATATTAACGCAAGAGTTAATAATGCACCAATTACCTACGCATGCTAGAATTCCTTCATCACAGATTCGCAGAAAGGAAATGTCATGCAAATTAAGAGTTTCCCTATTCAAAATGGCAATTCATACAGCATTCGCAGCGGCGGGGCGCTAATTGATCTTGAGATCGAGGACACGCCGGCCAAGGCGGCGAGTTTTTACGCCGACGACAACTTCAGAGTCGGCAATCTCGGTATCTATGAGAACGGCGAGCTGCTGAAAAACTGGCAGGTATACATCACAGAGAACGGCGCGGTGTTCTGCATGGAGGACGACTTCTACCGGGCACTGGATCTGTTTGTAACCCTGTCCAACAGTCAGAAATAGCATGCCTAGTCTCGAAAAACGGAAGTGGTGCTACGTTCTGCCGCCGGCAACATACGAGATGGCGCCATGCACGTGCGGCAACGCCGATACACAGTGGTCGGAGTTCGTCGGTAAAAAAAACCGGTGCGATGGCGATGACATCATCGTCAGTCAAAGGACGGTGAATCATTTTCATAAAACCAAGGGGGTGTTAAATGCTTAACCTGGTACGCGTCGTTTCACTGTGTCTTGCGCTGGCTGTCGCCACGACGGGTTGGACTTCTGACTTGCCCGACCCGGTCCTAACGCCGGGACGAACCAATCCCGACGTTACCCAGGACAACATCCGGCAGACTATATGCGTGCGTGGCTACTCGAAGTCGATCCGCCCGCCCGCATACTTCACCAATAAGCTAAAACACAACCAGATGCGCGAGTACGGCTATACCGATACCAACCCAAGGGACTACGAAGAAGATCACCTTATCGCGCTCTCAATTGGTGGCGCTCCCGACGATCCCAAGAACCTCTGGCCGCAGCCTTGGCATAGCGAGTGGAATGCGGAGAAGAAAGATCAACTGGAGTTCGTGCTTTTCCGGATGGTGTGCGAGCGGGAAATATCACTGGCCGATGCACAGCAAGCGATGGCAAGGAACTGGATTAAGGCATGGAAAGAGCACGTCCCGAACCACCCGAGTTACAGGTATAAAGGCGGACGTGATTGAAGCGACTTATAGGCAGACTTGGTTGACCTCTTCCTTCAGGAAGCGGATGAAGTGATGATCCGATCCTGACATGTGAGACTCAAACCAGTCCAGGATCAGCATCTTCCCTCTGAATGCCAGATAGCTGAATTCGGATTCCTTTTCCTCCATCTGCGCCGTAAGCGATTCAAGTTCTACGGCAAACCGTCGGTGCGCGTGGACATGGTGTTCGGCCAGTGGGTACCGGTGTTCTTTCATGAGCGATTCTTCAATGGGAAATACGCCGTCGCAATGCCAGCGCAAGAACTTGAGGATGCGCAGCATTGAACCTCGATCGCCATTGGCAACGCTCAACGTCA